>Ga0070737_10001618_pt1 | contig 31087 bp, 28 predicted proteins | sample Coa_R1_10_FD_66438 | JGI IMG/M metagenome (GOLD analysis project Ga0070737, IMG submission 66438) | Surface soil microbial communities from Centralia Pennsylvania, which are recovering from an underground coalmine fire - Coalmine... | ecosystem: Environmental > Terrestrial > Soil > Unclassified... | reverse complement strand
GCGGTGCCCGACTCCTTCCTGCTGGAGCTGGCGCACGCGCAGCTCGTCCGCGAGCTGTTCCCCGGCGCGCCGCTGAAGTACATGCCGCCGACCAAGCACATGACGGGGAACGTGTTCGCGGGCTACCTGCTCGACGCGTTCTTCAACCTGTGCGGGCTGATGACGGACCAGTCGATCCTGCTCGTCGGGATGATGACCGAGGGCATTCACACGCCGTTCCTGTCCGACCGGGACCTGGCGCTTGAGAACGTCCGGTACGTGCGGTCCGCGGCCGGGCGGCTCGGCCTGTCGTTCCAGCCGGACTCGTTCGTGGTCGGGCGCGCGCACCGGGTGCTCGACGAGGCGCTGGAGCTGCTCGACCGGATCGGCGCCGACGGGCTGCTGGCGGCGATCGCGGACGGGACGTTCGGCGTGACCAGGCGGCCGCCGGACGGCGGGCGCGGCCTTGAGGGGGTCATCGAACGGGCGGACGGCTACTTCAACCCGGTGTCGGAGGTTCTGGGAGGGGACGCGCAATGACCCTGTCTGATGTGGTGCGGCCGTACGGCGACACCACCGGCGACGGCCGGGTGCAGCTGTCGTTCACGCTGCCGGTCCCCGGCGTGTCGGCGGCTGACCGGGCGCTGGCCGAGGGCGCCGCGCTACAGCTCGCGGGCAAGATGGGCCTGTCCCCGGCGATGGTGGTGCACGCCAAGCCGATCGGGCAGGGCTTCACCTTCTTCATCGTCTACGGGCGGGTAAGCCACCTGGTCGACTTGTCGGCCGTGACCGTGGCCCCCCGGGAGTACGAGCTGCTGTCGCCGGCCGAGGTGAACCTGCGGATCCGCACCGCCCTCGGCCGGAAGCTGGTCGTCGTCGGGGCGACCGTCGGGTCCGACGCGCACACCGTCGGCATCGACGCGATCTTGAACGTGAAGGGCCACGCGGGGGAGAAGGGCCTGGAGTACTACCGGGAGATCCGGGTGGTGAACCTCGGGGCGCAGGTGCCTATCCCGGACCTGGTGGCGCGGGCCGCGGCTGAGCACGCGGACGCGGTGCTGGTCAGCCAGGTGGTCACCCAGCGGGACGCGCACCTGTCGAACGTGCGGGAGCTGGCGGCGGCGTTCTCCGCCGCGCCCGGGTTCGGCGGGGCTCCGCGGCGGCCGCTGCTCGTGGTGGGCGGGCCGCGGTTCGACCCGTCGGCGGCGGCGGAGCTCGGCGTGGACAAGATCTTCGGCCGCGGCACGACGCCCGGCGAGGTGGCCAGCTACCTGGTCCACGCGCTCGCTCCCGCCGTCCCCGCGGCCGGCGGCGGCGCGGGCGGCGGCGCGTGACCTCCGCCGGCGCCGGCCCGGGGGCCGGGCTGACCGTCACCCACCGGCGTTACGTCAGGCACGGTGACGCCCATTACGGGGGCGGGCTGGTCGACGGGGCGTACCTGCTCGGGCTGTTCGGCGACGCGGCGACGGAGGCGTGCGTCCGGATGGACGGCGACGAGGGATTGCTCGCCTCCTACTCGGACGTGCAGTTCCGCGCCCCGGTGCTGGCCGGCGACGTGGTCGAGGTGACATGCACGGTCACGGGCTCGGGGCGGCGCAGCCGCCAGCTCTCCTTCGAGGCGCGCGTCGTCTGCCGCGCTGACCCGTCGCGGGGCCCGTCCGCCGCGCTGGTCCTCGCCCCGCCGATCATCGCGGTCACCGCCGCCGGCACGGTCGTGGTCCCGGCGCCCGCGGGCTGATCCCGCCCCCGGATCCGGCAAGCGGCACCGGAGGCACGGGCCAGCGGCCCCGGCTGGCGGCGCCCGCGTGGCGGCGCCTGAGCGCCGATGGGCGGTCTTCGGACGGCGCGGCCTGTTCCCCCGCCCGCCCCGCGGGATGCCGGGCCGGGCCCGGTGCCCGCCCGGGCTGGTTGCCGCGGCCTTGGCCCGGGCCTGCCGCCTCGTCCATGATCTGGAAGGTTTTTTGCCCTATTCCGGATTTTCCCCGCATGATGAAATATTTTGCGGTTCGCGCGCCCGCCGGCGGCCCGCCGCCGGGCCGCCGGCGGGCGCGCGGGTGTCGGCGCGTCAGGAAGGACGGAGCAGATGGAGTACGCGCGGGGCCGCCGGGACGGCCAGCCGTCCCGCGTCGGCGAGGGGACGTTCACCGGGCGGGCGATGCTCGACCCGCTCCTCGACGACGGGGCAGCGGCCAGGGTCCGGGTCAACAGCGTGGTCTTCGAGCCGCGCGGGCGGACGCACTGGCACTCGCACGCCGACGGCCAGGTGCTGCTCGTCACCAGCGGCCGCGGCATGGTCGAGACCCGGGACGGAGACCGCTATGAGCTGCATCCCGGCGATGTCGTCTGGGCCCCGCCGGGCGAGGTGCACTGGCACGGGGCGGCCCCGGATTCGCTCCTCGTCCACACGGCGGTCTCCCTCGGCGCCACCGAATGGTTCGGGGAGGTCCCCGCCGACCGGTACGAGGAAGCCTTCCGCCGCCGGTAGCGTGCGGGCGGCGACGGCAGGCACGGCAGGCGGGGCGCGCCCGGGACCTGAGCGGGCCCCGCGGCGCCGGCAGCCTACGGGGTGACGGTCACCAGGGTTCCGTAGGGCATATACGGATAGGCCTCCTTCGCCGCCGTGTAGGGCAGCTCCACGCAGCCCAGGCTCTGGGGGTACCCGTAGGCCCCGCGCGCGATGTAGTGCACCGCGGACCCCCCGCTGAAGTACGACACCCACTGCACCGGGTCCGCGTAGTGCGACCCGTCGGGGTTGGTGCCCTGCATGACCTGGAACGGCAGTTTCTCGTAGACCGGGAACGTGCCGACCGGGGTGGGGTCGATGGAGATGCCGGTGTTGGCCAGGCTGCGGAACACCTGCCGCCCGTTGTGCCATATCGTCAGCGTCTCCGGCGAGGACTGGCTGGCGATCGCGTAGCTGTAGCCGTGCGTGTTGCGCTCGCCCGCTGCCGCCGCCTTGAGCAGCGCCGCCCACACGCCGGGGCTGGCCACCCCGTCCGTGGTCATCCCGTGGTCGGCCTCGAACCCGGTGATCGCCCCCTTGTCGAGCAGGTTCGGGCTGCCCTCCTTCCAGAAGGCGTGCAGCCCGCTCGGGTAGCCCTGCTGCCAGGTGAACGTCCCCGGAGGCGGTTGGTAGGCGGCCGCCAGCTGGGCGGCCGCGCTTGCGGCGGGGACCGCCGCGCCGGGAGCCGGCGTCCAGGTCATCGGCAGGTAGCCGAGCTGGGCGAGCAGCTCCTGTAGCCGCAGCGTTGAGTACGAGCCGGTGGTGAACGCCGATCTATATCCCGAACGTACCCCGCTGTCTCCCCCCGGCACCGTCACTGTCACCCGGGTGCCGGCCGGGAAGCCGGCCCGCGGCGTGAATACCGCGCTGTCTCCCGCCCGCCGCCAGGTCCCGGCGATGGCGGGCGTCAGCCGCGGCAGCGGCGCCGCGGCGGGCAGCGGCTCGTTGAACGTGACCGTGACCGTGCCCGCGCCGTCGACGCCCTGGCTGCCGTTCGCCGGGGCGACCGACAGCAGGCGCAGCGGCTGCCGCGTGACGGCCCTGACGGCTGAGGCGTGTCCCGGACTGCCGGCCCGCGCCTGGTGGCCCTGCCCGGCCGCGAACAAGCCGGCGACGCCGGCCCCGACGGCGATGATTGCGCCAGAACCCCAGGCAGCGGCCTTCCGCGATATGGTGCGCACAGTGCTCCCCCCGATATTCCGTGCACAGCGTTATCACCCGAGTAGGTGACTCAGTGTAGTTGATATATGCCTCTTCGTGGTTGAAGCCATGCCCGGGTCCCGCCGTCAGTTGACATCGCGCGGATCGGCGGTAAGTTTTTGGCGCAGTCCGTCGGCGGGCTCACCTGCTGGATCGGCTGGCGCGTAGCATTGTTGGTGCCGCACCACGGCGGGGACGGGGACAGCCAGTCTCCGTGTGCCCGGGCGCGGCAGCCGACGGGCCGGCGCGCAGTCCGGCTGTCAGGGGATGGGCCTGGAGAGGACCCGGGTGGCTCAGTAGACAACGGACGCCGCGCCCGCCGCCAGCGGGATGGATCCGGACCGAAGGCGCCACCTGGGTCCTCTTCCACTGATACAGCCAGACAGAGAAGGTGAAGACAGGCACATGGAAGAGTCGGCTCCAGGCACCGGCCGCGTGATCATCGTCATGCCGACATACAACGAGCGGCAGAACCTGGAGATCATGGCGGGCCGGATCAGGGAGTCCGTACCGGACGCGGACCTGCTGGTGGTCGATGACAACAGCCCTGACGGCACCGGGGACCTCGCGGACAAGCTGGCCGAGACCGACACCCGCGTCCATGTCATGCACCGGACCGAGAAGGCCGGCCTCGGCCGCGCCTATGTCGCCGGCTTCGGCTGGGCCCTCGAGCGCGGCTACGACACGATCGTCGAGATGGACGCGGACGGCTCGCACCGGCCGGAGGACCTGCCCGGGCTGCTCGCCGCGCTGGCCTCCGCGGACGCGGTGATCGGTTCCCGCTACGTGCCTGGCGGCACCGTCGTCAACTGGCCGAAGTCCCGGGAGTTCCTCTCCCGCGGCGCCAACCTCTACAACCGGCTGATGCTCGGCATCAGCGTCAGGGACGCGACCGGCGGGTTCCGCGTGTACCGCGCGTCGACGCTGCGGAAGATCGACCTGAACAACATCGAGTCCGCCGGCTACTGCTTCCAGATCGACATGACGCTGCGCGTGCTGCAAGCGGGGCTGAGGCTCGTCGAGGTGCCGATTACGTTCGTCGAACGCGAGCGCGGCTCGTCGAAGATGAGCAACGCGGTCATCCGCGAGGCGTTCTTCCGGGTGGCGCAGTGGGGCATCGCGGCGCGCCTGCGCGGCAAGTCCGCCGCCAGCGTCCGCAGGTGACCCTGCCCTGACCCCGGCGGAACCGCCCGCCGCGATGCCGCCGCGGGCGCCCGGCGGCCCGCGGCCGCCGGGCCGGTAAGGCGCTGCGGCGCTGGGCGCGGTCCGCGGCGTCCGCGATGGCGCGGCCCTCCATGGCGCGGCGCTCCCTGACGACTTCGAGCCGCTCAGCGAGCACCGCCTCCAGGTCCTCGACGCTGCGCCGCTCCATGAGCATGTCCCAGTGGCTGCGCGGTGGCTTGACCTTCTTCGGCGAAGGCGACTGCCCGGTGCTCGCGGTAGCCATGGCCCCGCAGACACGGCACTCCCACATGGGAGGTAGTTCCGCCTCGGCGGCGAAGGGCACGCTAAAATGGTGTCCGTTCGGGCAGTCGAAGGAGACCTCCTGGCGGGGAGCCAGGTCGGTATTCCGGTCGTTTTCGTAGCTGGTCGCGCCGAGTCGGGTTCCGCGAAGTGCGCGTTCGGCCATTACTTGCTGCCTCCCAGGCGGTTGGCGATCTATACCGGCAACACGGGATACCCGGACAAGATTCCCCATGCCGGCAGCGTCCAATCCCGTTTCGGGCGTGTTTCCGCTCCCGGGAGGCGTGGAGGGGCATGGAGGGGCGGCGGCCCCGCGCGGGGGCCGGGGAGCACGGGGACGGCGGCCCCGCCATGCGGGGCTGCCCGGGAACTGGCCCGGCCGGCGGTCACGGCGGGCGCGGACGCCCCCCGGGCTACAGGGCTACCCGGGGGTTCCACTGGCCCCGTTCGGTCAGGATGTCGCGCAGCAGCACGATGTCGTCGGTCATCACGCCGTCCGCGCCGAGATCGAGGGCACGCTCGATCTCGGCGCGGGTGTTCAGCGTCCACACATGCACGTGCAGGCCGAGCTGGTGGGAGCGCCTGATGAACTCCCTTGTCGCGATCTGCCTGGGCACCTGGGCGCACTGCGCGCCGGACCGGGCCAGCCTGGCGGCCAGCGCCTTGCCGGGGAACCCCGCGTACCTGACCGCCGCGACCGCGGCGGGGGTGACCGCCAGGCAGACCGGACGGTCGAGGATCCGCTGCGCCGCGAGCAGCCGCCTGCCCGAAAAGGACGTCACGCAGACCCGGTCCCACGCCCCGGTGCGCCTGAGCACCCGCGCGAGCGGCTCGATCGTGCCCGAGTCCTTGAGGTCTATGTTGAAGCGCAGGTCGCCGAACGCGCCGAGCAGGTCCTCGATCAGCGGGATCGGCTCCCTGCCGCCGATCCGCGCGGCGGCCACCTGCCGGTAGGGCATCTTGCAGACCTGGCCGGTGCGGTCGGTGACCCGGCCCAGGGTCGCGTCGTGGAAGGACAGCAGCACGCCGTCGGACGTGGAGCGCGCGTCGGTCTCCAGGTATGCGTAGCCGAGTTTGACCGCGTACTCGAAGGCGGGCCAGGAGTTCTCCGGGTTGTGCGCCGCTCCGCCCCGGTGCGCGAACGCGACCGGCCGCGGATGGTCCAGGTAGGGTACTGCCACGCCGTGATTATCACCTCCGGCCGGGCATGCCTGGTAAACGGCGGCTGTCTGCGAAGCGCCGGCCCGGCGAACAGATCCGCGTCTCAGCGCCCCGGGTACCATTCGCGGCGGCGGGTCTCGGCCATCGCGATCGCGGCGGCGACCGCGACGTTCAGCGAGCCTACCCGGCCGGGCTGCGGGATGTAGGCCACGGCCGAGACGGCGGCGAGCAGCGCGGGGCAGCAGCCGTGGTCCTCGTTCCCGATGGCCAGGCAGACGTCGCCGTCCAGCGGCGCCTCGGCGAGCGGCAGCGCGCCCGAGGCGAGTTCGACGGCCACCACGCGGAAGCCCGCCCCGGCGGCGGCCTTCGCCGCCGCCGCCGGGCTCGGCTCGCGGAAGGACTTCAGGAACCGGCCGGTGCCGAGCGCGGTCTTGCCGACCGACGGCACCTCAAGCGGAGGGGTGCTGCCGCAGAGCCAGATGCACTCGGCGCCGAACGCCGCGGCGGTCCGCACGATGGAGCCGACGTTGAACGGCTGGCCGACCGAGTCCAGGAGCAGCGCGAGCCGGCCGCCGGTCCGCCGCCGCCATTCCCGGTTCAGCCGCTTGACATCGGTGGGCCGCAGCTGCCGCGGCGTGCCGCCGGGGGAGTCAGGCGCCATCGGGAGTCACCGCCGCCCGTTCGGGATGATGGGAAGAGGAAACCTGGAGCAGACGGTATCCGCTCCGCGCGGCGAGCCGTGTCACGGACCACCCCTCCGCGCGCAGCCAGGAGCGCAGCGAGTCCGCGCCGAGGTTGCGGCCCATCACCAGCGACGCCTGCGCGCCGGGGGCGAGGCGGGCGAGCCAGGCGCGCAGCAGGCCGTGCAGCGGCGCCTTGCCGATCCGGACCGGCGGGTTGGACCAGATCCCCGCGAGCTCCCGCGGTATGCCCGGCGCGTCCGGCGTGACGCAGCGGACATTGCCCAGGCCGGCCGCGGCCGCGTTGCGCGCGCACAGGCCGAGGGCCCGTTCGTTGACGTCGACCGCCCACACCGTCGCCGCCGGGGACCGTTTCGCCAGCACACAGGCCACCGGGCCGTAGCCGCAGCCCAGGTCGAGCAGGTCGCCCCCGGCCGGGGGCGCGGGCGCCTCCTCCAGGAGGAGCCTCGTGCCGGGATCGAGGCGGCCGGGGGAGAACACGCCGGAATCGGTTTGCAGCTCCAGGTAGACGTCCGGCAGCACGACCCGCGCCACGCGCGGCCGGTGCGCCGCCCGCGGCCGGGTGTCGAAGTAGTGTGAGCTCACCGGCTCACAGGCGCGGCGGCGGGCGCCGTGGCGGCGATCGCGGGGTTGATGTAACGGCGGGTCATCCAGCGCTCGACGACGAAGGTCAGCACCGGGATCGTGCCGGCCAGCAGCAGCAGCACCGTCGGCCCGTTCGGCAGCCGGAGCTTGCGCGCCAGCATGTAGGCGACGGCGATGTAGATGATGTACAAGATGCCGTGCACCACGCCGACGTTGTTGGCGACCGCGGGGTGCCCCGCGATCTGAAGCGGGATGCCGGCGAAGCACAGCACCATCAGCACCACGCCGGTTATGTACGCCATCACCCGGTAGCGCAGCACGGCTGCGTGCATCTCGGGCGCCTCCTCATGTCCTCGATCCGCGTCCTACCTGAACCCGTGCCGCTTCCCGTGGGTACCCCTGACCTCATCGTTCAGCCGGGCGAGATAGGCGTTGTACCTGGCGAGTTCTTCGTCGTCGGCGTCGTCGGCGGGCTGCTGCACCTGGACGACGCCGACCCCTTCCGGCAGCCCGGCCGCGGACCGCGACCCGGCGTCGGCCGGGACCTCGCCGCCGTTCCGCCTGATCCGGAACTCGTCCCTGATGGTCTTGGCCCAGAACACCACGGCGAACGCCGCGAATAGCGGCCATTCGAACGTGTAGGCCCAGCTCAGGCCGTTACCGCTGAGAGCGCGGTGGAGCTGCCAGTCCCCGAGCCACAGCATTCCCCAGAACGACACCACCATCAGCAGGTGCCAGCTCAGCCATCGTGGCGTGATGAGGAACCGCCATACGGGAGCGGAACCGGGGGTATCCATGACAATGAGCGTATCGCGCCCGCGGAGGGTGGTGATCGCCGCCAGCCGCCGGTATGCCAGGGTGATGTCATGCGCAAGTACGTGATCATGGGCGTGCAGGGCAGCGGCAAGGGCACCCAGAGCGAGATGCTCGCGGCGGACCTGGATCTCGTGCATATCAGCGTGGGCGACATCTTCCGGTGGAACGTGTCCAACCACACGAAGATGGGCGCCCAGGTGCAGCGTGTGATGGCGGCCGGGGAACTGGTGGGGGACGATCTCGTCGAGTCCGTGGTCCAGCGGCGGCTGGCCGAGCACGACTGGAACTTCGGCTTCATCATCGACGGTTTCCCGCGCAACGCGCGGCAGGCCGGGTTCTTCCTGGAAAGCTACGACATCGACGGGGTCATCCACCTCGACCTGCCGGACAGCGAGGTGCGGCGCCGGGTGCTCAACCGCCGGCTGTGCGCCAAGTGCGGCATGGACTACAACCTGATCGCGGACAGCCCCGCGGTGCCCGGCCGGTGCGATTCCTGCGGCGGCGAGCTGGTCCAGCGGGAAGACGACACCGAGGAGGCGCTGACGGTGCGGCTGCGCGAATACCACGAGAAGACCGACCCGGTGCTGGACCTGTTCCGCCGCAAGGAGTACGTGATCAGCGTGGACGCCCGCCCGGCGCGGGAAGTCGTGCAGCAGGAGATCAGGTCCAGGCTCGGCCTGCCGCCGTTCACCGCCGGCGCGGGGGACGGGCGGTGAACGCCGGGATAGTCATCTTCAGCGGCACCGCGCACCCGGAGCTCGCCGATGAGATCTGCGCGCACCTGTCCGTCCCGCGCAGCCCGGCGCGGACCACCCGGTTCGCCAACGACTGCCTCCAGGTGCAGCTACAGGCCAACTGCCGGGAACGCGACGTGTACCTGATCCAGCCGCTGGTGCCGCCCGTGCAGGAGAACCTCGTCCAGCTGCTGCTGATGGCCGACGCCGCGAGGGGCGCCTCCGCGGCCCGGGTCACCGCGGTGATGCCGCACTACGCCTACGCGCGTTCGGACAAGAAGGACGCGCCGCGCATCTCCATCGGGGGACGGCTCGTCGCCGACCTGCTCGTCACGGCAGGCGTCAACCGGGTGCTGACGCTGACCCTGCACTCTCCCGAGGTGCACGGGTTCTTCTCCGTCCCGGTCGACCACCTGCACGCGCTGCGCGAGCTGGCCGCCCACTTCCGCAAGCGTGACCTGTCGCGGGCCGTGGTGCTGTCGCCCGACCTCGGGTACGCCAAGAGCGCGGCGGCGTTCGCCCGGCGGCTCGGGGTGCCGGTCGCGGCCGGCGCCAAGGAACGGTTCAGCGACTCCAGGGTCTCCATCTCGGCCATCATCGGCGAGGTGGCGGACCGCGACGTGATCATCCTGGACGACGAGATCGCCCGCGGCACCACCGTGATCGAGCTGCTCTCGGTGCTGCGCAGGCAGGAGGTGCGGTCGATCAGCGTCGCCTGCACGCACGGCCTGTTCGCCGATGGCGCGCTGGAGAAGCTGGCCGCCGCGGAGGACGTGACCGAGATCGTCTGCACGAACTCGGTGCCGGTGCCGGCGCCGCATCCCAAGCTGACCGTGCTCTCGGTGGCCCCGGCGCTGGCCGAGGCCATCCGGCGCACCCACGACGGCCAGTCGGTCAGCGTCCTGTTCGGGCACTGACCGGCTGGGGCGCCGGCCGGCCAAGGCACTGGCCGGCTGAGGTACTGACGGCTGGGGCACTGGCCGGCTGGGGCACTGGACGGCGGCCGCCAGCCGCCTCCCGGGCGGTCAGGGGCGTCCCTTCACCGCCTTCACCGCCTTCACCGCCGGCCGCCCGTCGCCGTCTGGACGATCCAGGCGAGGACGAGGGCTTCCTCGCGCCAGGCGTCGTAACGCCCGCTGCGCCCGCCGTGGCCGGCCTCCATCTCGGTCTTCAGCAGGAACGGGCCGCCGCTGGCGACGGCGCGCAGCCGGGCGATCCACTTGGCGGGCTCGTGGTACAGCACCCGGGTGTCGTTCAGGCTGGTGAGGGCGAAGATGGCCGGGTAGCGCGCCGGGGAGACGTTCTCATACGGGGTGTATGACTTCATGTACCAGTACACCGCGGGGTCGTGCAGCGGGTCGCCCCACTCCTCCCACTCGGTCACGGTCAGCGGGAGCGACGGGTCGAGGATCGTGTTCAGCGCGTCCACGAACGGCACCTGGGCGACGATGCCGGCGAACGCCGACGGGGCGAGGTTCGCGACCGCGCCCATCAGCAGCCCGCCGGCCGAGCCGCCGCGGGCGACCAGGCGGTCAGCCGACGTCCAGCCCGCGGCCACCAGGTGCGAGGCGCACGCCACGAAGTCGGTGAACGTGTTCTTCTTCTCCAGCAGCTTGCCGTGGGTGTACCACGGGCGGCCCATCTCGCCGCCGCCGCGCACGTGCGCGATCGCGTAGACGAAGCCGCGGTCGAGCAGGGAAAGCTGGCTGATGGAAAACCTAGGGTCGGTCGAGTGCTCATAGCTGCCGTACCCGTACAGCAGGCACGGCGCGGACCCGTCGCGCGGCGTGCCCTTCCGGCACACCAGCGAGATCGGGACCCGGGTGCCGTCCGGGGCGGTGGCCCACTCGCGGTGCTGGGAGTACCCGGCGCTGTCGAACGGAACGCCGTCCGGCGACGGCAGCACCGGCTGCTGCTTGAGCAGCGTCAGCGCGCCGGTCGCCATGTCGCAGTCGTACACGGTCCCCGGCGTGACCATCGAGTTGTACCCGAGCCTGTAGCTGGTCTGCGTGAACTCCGGGTTGCTGCCCGGCCCTACCGTGTAGATCGGCTCTGGGAAGCGGATCTCGCGCTCGGGGCCGCCCGCCGCGGGCAGGATGCTCAGCCTTGTCAGGCCGTCCCGGCGGTAGTACAGCACCAGGTAGTCGGCGAACGCGTCCACGCTGAGGAGCCGGGTATCGGCCCGGTGCGCGATCAGCGGCGTCCAGGTCCGCGAGTCCCCGGCTCCGGGCAGCGGTGCCGTGGCGAGCTCGAAGTTCTCCGCGCCGTCGTTGTGCAGGATCAGCAGCCTGTCCCCGGCGACCTCGACGTCGTACTCCACGCCTTGCCGCCGGGGCGCCACGACCGTGAACTCCCCCTCGGGCGTGGCGGCGTCCAGCAGCCACACCTCGCTGGTCAGCTTGCTCGCGGTGTGGATCTGCACGTAGCGGTCGTTGCGCGTCAGGCCGACGCTCAGCCAGAACCGCTCATCGGCCTCTTCGAACACCACCACGTCGTCGGACGCGGCGGTGCCGACACGGTGCCGCCACACCCGGTACGGCCGCCAGGTGTCGTCGACCGTGACGTAGAAGAGGGCGGTCCCGTCGAGGGACCACGCGCAGCCGTAGAACGTGTCCGGGATCTCGTCCGGCAGCACCTGGCCGGAGGCCAGGTCCTTGATCCGCAGCGTGTACCGCTCGCCGCCGGAGAAGTCGGTGGAGTAGGCGAGCAGCGTCCCGTCCGGGCTGACCTCGAGCGCGCCCAGGGAGAAGAACTCATGCCCCGACGCCAGCTCGTTGCCGTCCAGCAGGACCTCCTCGCCCTCCAGCGGCTTGCCGTCCTCGGGCATCGGCGGGGCCGTCTCGCCGTCGAGCACGCGGCGGCGGCAGTGGATCGCGTACTGCTGGCCTTCGACGGTGCGCGCGTACCGCCACCAGCCGCCCTTGCGGACCGGGACCGACAGGTCCGTCTCCTGGGTGCGCGCCTTGATCTCGCCGAAGATCGCGCTGCGCAGGTCCGAAAGGCCCGCGGTCATCGCCTCCGTGTAGGCGTTCTCCGCCTCCAGGTAGGCGACCGTCTCCGGGTCCTTGGGGTCGGCGAGCCAGGCGTAGGGGTCGGTGACCGTGTCGCCGTGGTGGGTGCGCTCGGTCGGTACCTGCTTCGCGGACGGGGGCGACGGCACGGTGCTCATAGCCGCTCAGTCTAGACGGCCCGGGCCGGCCGGGAGCGGGGCGTTACGGGAACGGCGGCGCGGGCGGCCCGCCCGCGACTATCTCCTCGCCCCGGCGGAGCACAGCGGCGTTCCGGTTGGCCGACGTGAGGATGTAGAAGCGCGACGAGCGGATCCCGTCGACCACGATCTGCGCCACCTCCGCGGGGGAGGCCCCGGCCGCCGCCAGCCGGTCGAACTGCTCGGCGCTGGCCTGTTCGGCCGGCCCCGACACGGCCGCGGGACCCGCCCAGGACGGCCGGTTCCGCGCCGAGGTGCCGAAGTTCGTGCGGACCGCTCCCGGGCAGAGCACCGACACGCCCACGTGCCAGACGCCGAGGGACCGCAGGTTGAAGTGCAGCGTCTCGGTCAGCGCGACGACGGCGTGCTTGGACACCGCGTACGGACCGAGCGCCCCCGCGAACACGCCGAAGATCGACGCCGTGTTCACCATGTATCCGGCGTCCTGCCCGAGCAGCAGCGGCATGAACGCGCGGACGCCGTTGATCACCCCGCCGAGGTTCACCCCGAGCACCCAGTCCCACTCGCCGGGCGGGCACTCCCACAGCGGCCCGTGCGGCCCGCCCACGCCGGCGTTGTTGCACACCACATGCACCGCCCCGTACGCCGAGACCGCGGCGTCCCGCAGCGCCTCGACCGCCGCGCGGTCCGCCACGTCGGTGACGACGGGCAGCACCGACGCTCCGCCTGCGGCGAGGTCCGCGGCCGCCTTGGACAGGGCGGGCTCCTCCACGTCGGCCATGACGACGCGCATGCCCTCGGCGGCGAACCGCCCGGCCAGGCCGAGCCCGATCCCGCTGGCCGCGCCGGTGACGACGGCTACCCGGCCCGGGGCGATCACCTCACGGGGATGGGACGGTGACATTGGTGGGGTGGCCTCCGTTGAAGTGAAGCAGCGACAGCGCGCCGGTGGCGAGAGTCAGCCAGCGGGTCAGCGAGTTGCGCGGCAGCAGCGCCAGCGTCACCCAGGCGATCGAGGCGTACCAGGGCAGCGACCACGGCGCCACGATCACCCAGGCGAACGTGAGCGCGCAGGTGGCGGCCACCACGGTGGGCACGTCCGGCGACAGCCGGTTGTACAGGTACCAGGCCAGCGCGAGCATCAGCGGCGGCCAGGCGAACCCGATCATGGTGTCGACCAGCGAGTCGGCGTGCGGGCCGCCGACCGCGGTGCCGATCTCCTGGACCAGCCGCCAGACGGTGGGGGAGATGACCAGCTTCGAGGCCGCGCCCAGCGGCCTGAGCGCGCTGAACCCGTAGCTGAAGTAGTACAGCCCCAGCGTCGTCAGCGCCGCGACGGTGCCGGTCCGCGCGAGCCGCGCCCACGCGCGGTCGTGCAGCAGGGGAACCGCGATGCCGAGCCCGACGAAGACGGCGTTCACCTTGATGCCGCCCGCGATCCCGACGACCACCCCGACGAGGAGGTCGTGCCAGGCCGTGGCGCACCGCCGGGACAGCACGATCGCCACGATCGCGAACAGCGCGACCAGGGCGTCCAGGTGGCCGCCTATCACGAGCTCGGTGATCAGCAGCGGGTTCGCCACCCAGAGCAGCACCGCGCGCACCGGGTTGGCCGCCGTCCGCAGCAGCACGTAGCCCGCGGCGAGGAACGCCGCGCCGATCATGATCATCAGGACCCAGATCGTGGCCCACGGCCTGGTGCCGCCGATCTCCGCGGCGAGCAGGTGCGTCCACGTCGCCACCGGCCCGTACACCGACGGAGTGCCCCGCCACTGCGGGCTGACCAGCATCGTGTACGGGTTGCGCCGTCCGCCGGGCAGCATGCTCGGGAGGAACGTGTACGGGTTGTGGCCGAGCGCGGCGATCCGTCCGTACGCGGCGTAGCTGGCCGTGTCCGAGGAACCGACCGGGGTGATGTTCACCAGCACCGCGACCGCGCCCGCCGCCGTCCAGAACACCTTGCGGGGGCTGGGGGACCAGCCGCGGCTGTTGGCCCACAGCATCATGGCGAGGCCCAGGCAGCACAGGCCGATCGAGGCGTACATGATCAGGTTCGCGACGATGTCCGGCAGGTGGGGCGCGCCGAGGTCCCTGGCCAGCGAGGTCAGCGGCAGCAGCACCGGCGGCGTGGCCACGCTCGGCTGCGGCGCGGTGGCGCACAGGCCGACGAACGCGACCCCGCCGAGGCCCAGCGCGCTGAGCGTCACCGCCGGCAGCGGGCGGGCCAGCCGGCTGTGCGAGAGCACCCGGATGAGGACGCCCATCAGCGCTTCGACGCGCCCGCCGGGGATGGGCGGCTCGGCGAGCTTCGGCGCGGGGGCGGGCGCGACGGCGGAGGCGGCCGGGCCGATGGCGGAGGCGGCCGGGCGGACGGCAGCGGGCGGGCGGACGGCAGCGGCCGGGCGGCGGTCCGTCACCGTGCCGGCCGGGCGGGGGCCGGACAGGAGCTCACCGGGGCCGGAAGGCGGGTCCGGGCGGGCAGACCGCTCTTCAGCGCGACCGCGCTGCGGCGGATCTACCAACACGGCCATTCATTTCCTCCTGGCACGGGCAGACGTTCGCGAAACGGGTGTCACAGATTGTCAGATCCACCGCCGACGTTAAGCGATCATACTCGGTGACCTTGCCGGCAGGGCCTTCCGGCGCTTCTGACTACCCTCTCGATACCAGCACACGGTCACCCCCTTCTCTTCCGTCGCCGTTTCCGAGACGGTTCCGTCATGAGCCCGATACCCTTATGTGACTACTTTCACGAGCGGCGCACTGCCGGGGGTCCGTGCGCGCGGCGGCACGGGCGGCACGGCACAATGAGTCCATGGCCCGTGGAGCGCGGTTCGCCGCTGCGATGACGGCGGCCGCCGGCAGGCTCCCGTTCGGGCTATCCGGGGCGGTCGCGCCGAGCCTGCTCGGCTACCTGCTGATCAACCTGTGCACGTTCTTCCTGGACCTGGCGGTGCTCGCCATCACGCGCGGGGCGCTGAAATGGCCGCTGCCGGCCGCGGTCACGCTCTCGTACGGGTCGGCGTCGGCGGTCAGCTATACGCTGAACCGGGTGCTGAACTTCCGGTCCCACGGCCCGCTGGGCACCCAGCTGCCGGTCTATGCCGCGGTGATCGCGAGCAACTACCTCATCTTCGTGCTCGGGGTCACCGACGCCCTGGCCGCAGCCGGCGTGTACTTCGAGCTCGCCCGGGTCGTCGCCGCGCTCTGCGAGGCCGCGTACCTGTACACCATGATGCGCTGGGTCGTCTTCCGGGACGCCAGGCGCCTTGGCAACGGCACCGAGGAGCGTAACGTGGAGGACATCTGTGCCGGACGCTGACCTTCTGATCCGCGGCGGTTACGTCCTGACGATGGACCGCGCCGGCGACATCCCCGGCGCGGACGTGCATATCAGGGACGGGGTGATCCACGCGGTCGGCCGCGGCCTGGACGCCCCGGGGGCCGAGGTGATCGACGCGGCCGGCAAGATCGTGGCGCCGGGCCTGGTCGATACCCACTGGCACATGTGGAACACGCTGCTGCGCGGGCTGTCAGACGGCCTCCCGGTGGAAGGGCTGTCAGACGGCCTTCCGGTGGAAGGATCTGTATCCCCCGGAGGGCGACCCTCCGGCCCCCCGCGCGGGGGGTCTGCCCGTGCCCCCGCGCCCTCCGGCCCCCCGCGCGGGGGATCTGCCCGTGCCCCCGTCCCCCCCAGGCCCCCGCGGGGATACTTCACCACGTGCGTCGCCCTGGGCAGGCACTTCCTCCCCGAAGACACCTACGCGGGCACGCGGCTGGCATGCGCGGAGGCGATCGACGCGGGGATCACCACGGTGCATGACTGGGCGCACAACATCCGGGGGCTCGACTGGGCGGAGGCCGGGCTGCGGGCGCTCGCCGAATCGGGGCTGCGGGCCCGCTTCTCGTACGGCTACGAAGCCGGCCACCCGAACGACCGGCTGATGGCCCTGGACGACCTGTCCCGGGTCGCGGCCGCGTGGCCGTCCTACAGCGCGGGCGGCCGCATCCACCTCGGCATGGCCTGGCGCGGGACCGGCGGCAGCAACCCGGCGATGCGGGTGGCGCCGGAGCTGTACCGCGAGGAGATCGAGGCGGCGCGCGATCTCGGCCTGCCGGTCTCGGTGCACGCGTGCGGGCCGCGGTTCGCGGCCGGGCAGCTCGCCGCCTACGCGGCCGACGGGCTCCTCGGCCCCGACCTGCAAGTGGTGCACCTGAACAACGCCACGGCCGAGGAGATCTCGCTGGCGGCCGCGCACGGCACCCCGGCGAGCGTGTCGCCGTTCACCGAGTTGCAGATCGGCTACGGCCTGCCCGCCACGCCCGCGCTGCTTGCGGCGGGCGTGCCGTGCGGGCTGTCCGTCGACACCACGATGCTGTCCGGCAACGCCGACATGTTCGCGGTCATGAAGGTGACGCAGGGCTGCGCGAACGGGCAGGCCTGCGACGAGTTCGCGCTGAGCGCGCGGGACGTGCTGCGGCTGGCGACGGCCGAGGGGGCGCGGACGCTCGGGCTGGGCGCGGTGACGGGGTCGCTGGCACCAGGCAAGCGCGCCGACGTCATCGTCGTCTCGGTCGACGCCCCGAACATCGGCGTGCTCACCGACCCGGCGCGCCTGCTCGTCACGGCGGCGCACCCGGGCAACGTGGACACGGTTGTCGCCGACGGACGGGTGCGCAAGCGCGGCGGCGTCCTGACCGGTTACGACATCGCCGAGGTGGCCGCGTCGGCCCGCGCCGCGCTGGGCCGGGTCCTCGCCCGCGCATAACCGCCGGCCAGCGGCGGGCAAGGCAGCGGAGGTCACGGAACGTGAGAGCAGAGGTCACGGAGCGTGAGAAGCGTCCGGGCAGGGCATTACTTAGCGCGTGGGATCGCGGCTTGCCGGATTGCGCTGTTCCGAGCTGGTATGACACCGTACGATCGGGTCTGATCTTCTGCCGTTCCGATCAAGCCCGACGGAGTGCCATGCGACTGTCTGCCCGGTCGACATCTGCCCGGTTGACGATCGCGGCCCTGGCCGCGGCGCTCGCAGGATCCGCGGCGGGATGCTCGTCGGCGCCGGGGCTCCCCTACGCCAACGGCGCGACGCGGCCGTCCGCCGTCGTCACGGCGAGCGTGCCCGCCGCGGGGCAGCCGAAGGCCGCGACCGCCATGCCCGGGATCGCGGGGACCGAGCCGGACGGCCCCCGGCTCGAGGTCACGGGCGCGCCGCGCGGGGTGAGGGCGAAGTCCGGCATCCTGGCGGACGCGGCCACCGGTCAGCTGCTGTGGACGAAACTGGCGGACGTGGAGCAGCCGATCGCCAGCATCACCAAGGTGATGACCGCTTACCTGGTCATCCATATGGGCGGCCTGGATCGGAAGATCACGATCCCCAAGGGCGTGCTCGACTATGTCTGGAAGTACGGAGCGAGCAGCGACGGGCTGCGGCCGGGTGAGGTGCTGACCGCGCGCGAACTGCTGTACGGGCTGCTGCTCGACTCCGGCGCGGACGCCGCCTACACGCTGGCGACGGTCTACGGCCCGGGCATTAACGCGTTCGTGGCGAGGATGAACGCGACCGCCAGCCAGCTCGGCATGCGGCACACGCATTTCACCTCGCCGGACGGGCTGCCGTACCCGACGGAGACCTCCACGTACTCGACGCCCTCCGACCTGCTGATCCTGGGGACGGCGGCGATGAAGTCGGCGGTGTTCCGGTCGGTCGTGGAACAGCGGTTCTACAGCCTGCCGAAAGGCCAGGGCCACGACGCGCACTGGTGGGGGAACACCAACGAGCTGATCGGCTCATATCCGGGCGCTGTCGGCATCAAGACCGGTTTCACCGACGACGCGGGCCACTGCCTCCTCTTCGAGGCCGTGCGCGGCGGCCGGCCCCTGATCGGGGTCGTGCTGGGCAGCCCGCCCACCGGTCCCGGCTCCGCGGCCCAGGACGCCGCCAGGCTCCTGAACTGGGGCTTCGCCCTCAAGCAGGCGACCTGACGCACCCGCAGCCGGCTTCGCCCCCTTCACAGGCGGCCTGACATCCGGAACTGGCTTCGCCCTCTCACAGGCGGCCTGACATCCGGAACTGCCTTCGCCCTTTCACAGGCGGCCTAGCGCATCCGGCATGCGATCCGCCTGGACCGCCGCCTAGCGGACCGCTCCAGCATCCTCCGGTCCTGGTTCCCTGGCACCACGCAAACCCCGGGGGCCACGGACGCAGCCGCCCGGCGCCCAACGGCCCGCCGCAGCCGGCTGCACGGACCGAAAAATCCTTCACCAGGAAAGAAAAATCGACTATAGCAGTACAAATCTAACAGGATCATGGACTGGCGGCGTGAAATCTTACAGGATCATGGACTGGCGGCGTGAAGTCTCAAGCTGACGTTCCGGCAATCAGGGCAAAACGGGCAACGGCTGTGCCGGGCTCCCCGGGCGCGCTGGGCTTCCCGGGTGCCTGCCGCCCGGCCGGGCTGTGCCGGGCTCCCCGGGCGCCCCTGCCGCGCCGGGCTTCCCGGGTGCCTGCCGCCCGGCCGGCAGGCACCGGCTCAGGGCGCCGGGCCTCGCCCCACATGCACACCCAACGGCTCGCCCCACATGCACACCCAACGGAACCGTGCGCCAGCCAAATGGTCGAACCAAGGCTGTAAACGTGCCGGGTGCGACTAAGTGCCCAATAAGGCCATCTGCCAATTGACATGCTGATAATGAGGCGGTGATCTCGGCCCTGCCCCGGCCGCGCCGGAGCCACTGCAGGAACGTCCGCCGCGGCGGCCGCACGATGATGTTGCCGCCGGTGACGTTACCGGTGATCTCCGCCCGCAGCAGGACGGGTCCCTGGGGGGCTGGCGGCCTTCGTGTCTTCACGCTGCCGCCCGCGACCGCCACCTCATCGGTATCCACCACGATGCCAGGCCTGGTGATGAGGACCAGGTTCCCGCCTGCCACCACCGCGCTGATCCGCAACGAGGGCAGCGTGATGATCGCCTCGGTGAAGTCCAGCGTGACGTTCCCGCCGGTCACGCGCACCTCGATGCGCCCCGGCACCACCCAAGGGCCGTCGCGCCGCGCGTTGGCGCCGTACCGGTCGATGCGCAGCACATCCTTCGGCTTAGGCGGCGCGGTCACTCCAGGCTGCGCGGCCGGCAGGTCCGACACCAGCGCTGTAAGCTCGCTGTACGTCCGCGCCGTCAGGGCGCGCTCGATCCGCTGGTCGAGTTCTTCCGCAGTCAGCCGCCCGTCGCCCGCCGCTACCCGCAGCACGTCGACGATGCGATCCCGGTCCTCGTGCGAGGCCCGCAGTCCGTCATCCGCCATGGACCAACTGTATGTAGACGGCGCGATCGTGCTCGCCGCAGGCCAGGCCGCGCTAATCGCGCTGCCGGGCGCTGCCGAGCATGATCTCGTCCCAGGACGGGACGGAGGAGCGGCGGCCGCGGGCGTTCTTCTTGCTGCCCGGGCGGGGGGGCGCTGCCTCTCCGGCGGCGGGCCCGGCAGGGTCCGTGCTCGCCGCGGCGCTCGCGGGAGCCGGTGCCGCGATCCCGGCCGCGGGCGGTGCCGTGCTCTCGGCCGCGGGCGGCGCCGCGATCCCGGCCGCGGGCGGCGCCGCGATCCCGGCCGCGGGCGGCGCCGCGATCCCGGCCGCGGGCGGCGCCGCGATCCCGGCCGCGGGAGCTGGTGCCGCGCTCTCCGCCGCGGGCGGGGCAGGGGCCGCCTGGCTCACCGGGGCAGGCGCCGGAGCAGGCGCCGCCGAGGCAGGTTCGGCCCCTGACTGTCCGCGCGCCAGGGATGGCTCCGGGTCCGGGTCGAAGACGGGCGGGCGCTGGGGAGTCAGCCGCGTGCGTTCGGAATCGGGGAAAGGGGCGCCGGCGGCGGGCGGTTCCGGGACGGGGTCGCGGTAGGCGGGGCGCGAGACCACGGGAGCGTGCGACATCGCCGGACGCTCCGGCGCGACCGGCCGCTCGGCCACCGCCGGCCGCTCGGCCACCGCCGGCCGCTCGGCGCGGAACCGGCCGCCGCCTGTGCCGCCGCCGTTCAGGGTGCCCATCCCGCCGACCGATGCCATGCCAAGGCGCGGCGCCAGCGGCGTCACCGTCGCCTCGCCGGGCATGCTCGCGGCCAGCGGCGGCAGTTCCGACTCGGGCAGCGAGAGCCGCTCGGCGGTGTCGTCGTCGGGCATGGCGTGCCTGCGACGGGGGTCGAAGATCCACTCGGCGATGTGCAGCCGCCCGCCGGAGGAGAACGTCAGCTGCACCTGCCAGTTGCCGTCGCCGCGCTTGCGCGAATCCCACTGCGCTTCCTCCGGGTCCGCGCCCAGCGCGGACATGCGCTCCGGCACGATGTCACCGAGCCTGGGGCCCGGCCCGGCGGAATCACCCTGGCGCCGCACCGTGGCGGCCTGCGCCTGATCCGCTATGTAGGCGCGTTCCGCGAGGACCGGGCCTTCGAACCAGCGCACGCGCTCGACCGGAATGCCCGCCGCGTCGGCGATCTCTTCGGCCGTCTCACCGGCGCGGATCCGTGCCTGGATCTCCTTGGGTCGCAAGGGACTCTCCACTTCGATCTCGTACTGGGCGAGCCGGGAGGTCTGGCCGAGCGCGACTGCCCTGAGCCGTTCGTCGATCGGCAGGGTGAAACGCGCGCTCCGCCCCGGGACGGCGAGGACGGCGTAACTGCCATCCTCGCTCACCGCGACGAAGCGCAGTTCCTGCATCGGCGTCCCTTCCCCGAACCACTTCCGTCAAAGTCTTCCGGTCGGCGCCCGATAAGGAAAGCACCCCGCCCGGCATGTCCGGAGATCATGGTCTCATTTACCGTGTCCGGGGCGCGGGCGGGATCGGCGATTAGCCGTGATAGCTCATCATGAGCCCCTTGGCGAGCTGGCGTCCCTCGGGTCGCCGGCCAGGCCGGACGCGCCGGCGCCGGACGCGCCGGCGCCGGGCGCGCCGGCATCAGACGCGCCCGCACCGGACGCGAGGCCGAGCGCGTCCGCGCTCTCCCCCACCGCGTCCGCGGAAGCGGAGGCCGGGGTCATCGTGAGCCGGGACGGCCACCAGTTCCACCGGCCGAGCAGCACCACGGTACATGGCACGAGGACGGTGCGGACCACGAACGTGTCCATGATGACGCCGACCGCGAGCCCCACGCCGACGTCGCGGATCTGGCTGCCGCCCGACCCGCGGCCGCCGACGACGGCGAACACCGCGAACGTGCCCGCCAGCACCAGGCCGGCCGAAGTCACGGTCGTCCCGGTCACCCCCACCGCGCGCGACACCGCCTCGCGCAGCGTGAACCGGTGCGCTTCCTCTCTGATCCTGGTCATCACCAGGATGTTGTAATCCTCACCGAGCGCCAGCAGGAAGATGAACAGCAGGAACGGCAGGATGAAGGTGATGCCGCCGGAGCCGGCGATCCCGATGAAGACGATCACGGCGAGCCCCAGCGCCGCGAAGTACGACAGCGCCACCGAGGCGATCAGGTACAGCGGCGCGATCAGCGACCGCATCACCAGCGCGAGCAGCACGCCGATCACGATGATCGCGATCGGGATCACGTGTGCCAGGTCGCTGTTGGAGATCGAGCTGATGTCGTAGACCGCCGGAGCCTCGCCGCCCACGCCGTAGTCGGTCGCATTCAGCGTCCTGGCCACCCGCGCCGCCTCGGCGCGCAGCGACGGGACGGCGTTCATCGCCGCGGTGGTGGACGGATCCCCCGCCTTCAGCCCGGTCTGGAACTGGATCGTGGTGCCGGCCGCGTCCACGAACTGCGCGGTCGCGCGGTACATCTGGTACGCCTGCTCCGGGATCTTGCCGGCCAGCGCGGCGGGCGGGGCCGGCGGGAGCGGCCCGGAGCCCAGCGCGGCGTGCAGTTCGGTGAACTGGACCGGGGTGAACCCGGCGCCGCCGACCGGGTTGAGCGGGCCGGTCACGCCCGTGAACAGGCCGCTCGCCTGGAGCTGCGCGGTCGCCGCCTGAATCGCCTGCGGGTCCTGCCAGGCCGGGGCCCGCAGCGTGTAGACGAAGTTCGTCGGGTTCGCCGCGGTGGCCGGGAAGTACTTGTTCAGCAGCGTGGTGCCCGCCGCCGAGTCGGTGCCCGCGGGCGCTGAGATCGAGCCGCCGAACCCGGCGCTCCGGTATCCGGCGAACGCGAACGACAGCGCGCCGAACACGATCACCCCGATCGACAGCGCCACGGCCGGCCGCCGGACGATCCGCGCCGCCATCCGGCCCCAGACGCCGGTTGTCGTCGCCCCCGCCCGGTTCTTCGTCGGCCAGAACGCCGCCCGGCCGAAGATCGCCAGCAGCGCGGGCAGCAGGGTCAGGCCGGCCAGCAGCATCACGCCGATGCCGATCGCCAGCGGGATGCCCAGGTTGGAGTAGATCTGGAAGGTCGCGAACAGCAGCGAGAGCAGCGCCGCGATCACCGTGAAGGCGGAGAACGAGATGGACTCGCCGACCTTGGTGAGCGCGCTGACGACCGCTTCGGAGGACGACTCGCCGCGCCGCAGGTGCTCGCGGACCCGGAACACGAGGAACAGCCCGTAGTCCGTGCCCGCGCCGAGCACGAGCACGATCAGCAGCAGCTGGGACAGCTGGGAGACCTTGAGCCCGTGGTGCGCCGCCTCGGCGACCAGCGGCCCGGAGATCGCGACCGACATGAACGCCGGGATCAGCGTGATGAACGGCGCGAGCACCGACCGGAAGATCAGCAGCAGCAGGATGATGATGAAGATGACCGAGACGCCCTGCACCTGGTTGCCGGTGGTGCCGGACTGCTTCTGCTGGTCGACGTTGATCGCGAGCTGGCCGGCCAGGTGCGCCTGAGCGCCCGGCGGCGGCGAGGAGTCCGCGATCGCGGTTCGCAGGTTATCGATGAAGTTGGTGATCGCGGTCTCGTCGCCGGTGCTCACGTCCGACAGCACCTGAAGCTGCGCCGCCTGGCCGCTGAGGGCGGCCGACGGCGCCGAGGTCCCGAGGTCATGGACCTTGACGACGGTCGGCACCTTGCCGAGGTCGGCCACCAGCCTGTTCAGCCAGGCCTGGTCTGCGGCGGTGAACGTGCCGCTGGTCCGCGCGGCCACCACCGGGACCGGTACCAGGTTCGTGCCGCCGAACGGCGCCGCCAGCTGCGCCGCGTGCTCGCTCGGCGCGTTGGCGGGGAGGAACGCGCTGTTGTTGCCCTGCGTCACGCTGGCCAGCGTCGGCAGCGCGCGCGGTATCAGCACGAAGGCGGCCGCCCAGACGATCAGGACAACCCAGCGGAACCTGACGGCGAACGAGCCTATTGCCCGGAAGATGTCGTCGACGCGCACGCGCCCTAGGATAGCCATCCGGGCTGGCGCCGGAGCCGCCGGCTCTCAGCCGCTTCTCAGGAAGCGGTCCCGGGAGCGGCCCCGGGAACCCCGCCCGGCGACGGAACCCGGAGACCGAACCCGGCGGCAGGCCGCCCGGCGACGGAACCCGGCGGCAGGCCGCGCTGCCTGCCACCGGAACCCGATCGCCGTGCCGTCGGGGGGCTGTCAGCGGAACTGCGCGCTCTCCGTCGAGCCAGCCAGCGCCACCGTCTCGGATTCGGGCGAGATCGCCTGCGTGACCAGGTCGAAGTAGCCGGTGCCCGCCTCCCGCTGGTGCCTGGTGGCGGTGTAGCCCAGCGGCTCGGCCGCGAACTCGGCCTGCTGAAGCCGCACGTACGCCGCCATGTCCTCCTGCGCGTAGCCGTGCGCGAGCTCGAACATCGAGTAGTTGAGCGCGTGGAACCCGGCGAGGGTGATGAACTGGAAGCGGTACCCCATCGCGGCCAGCTCCTTCTGGAACTTGGCGATCGCCGCCTCGTCCAGGTGCGCCCGCCAGTTGAACGACGGCGAGCAGTTGTAGGCGAGCATCTGGTCCGGGTACACCGCCTTGATGCCCTCGGCGAACTCGCGCGCCTCCTCCAGGTCGGGCTTGGAGGTCTCCATCCACAGCAGTTCGGCGTACGGGGCGTAGGCGAGGCCGCGGGCGATGCACGGCGCCATGCCGCTGCGCACCCGGTAGAAGCCCTCGGCGGTCCGCTCGCCGGTGAGGAACCGCCTGTCCCGCTCGTCCACGTCCGAGGTCAGCAGGGTGGCCGCCTGCGCGTCGGTGCGGGCGATCACCAGCGCGGGCACGTTGCACACGTCCGCGGCCAGCCGGGCGGCGGTCAGGGTCTTGATGTGCTGCCCGGTCGGGACGAGCACCTTCCCGCCGAGGTGGCCGCACTTCTTCTCCGACGATAGCTGGTCCTCGAAGTGCACGCCGGCGGCGCCGGCCGCGATCATCGCCTTCATCAGCTCGAAGGCGTTCAGCACGCCGCCGAACCCGGCCTCGGCGTCCGCGACGATCGGCACGAGCCAGTTGGCCCGCGGCGCGCAGCTGTCCGCCGAACGCTCCGACCAGGCGATCTGGTCCGCGCGCAGCAGCGCGTTGTTGATCCGGCGCACCATCTGGGGGACGGAGTTCACCGGGTACAGGGACTGGTCCGGGTAGGTCTGGCCGGCCAGGTTCCCGTCGGCCGCCACCTGCCAGCCGGACAGGTAGATGGCCTGTAGGCCCGCCTTCACCATCTGCACCGCCTGGTTGCCGGTGATCGCGCCGAGCGCCCGCACGGCATCCTCGGAGTGCAGGAGCTCCCATAGCCGGTTCGCGCCGCGCCGGGCGAGCGTGTGCTCCTCGGTGATGGAGCCGCGCAGCCTGATCACGTCCTCGGCCGTGTAGTTCCGCTTGATGCCCGCCCAGCGGGGGTCGGTCTCCCACTCTTTGCGCAGGTTGGCCGCCTGCTGGCTGATCGTTTCCATGGTCATGCCTTTCGCGTTGATGCGTCGATGCCCGGCTGGCCCGCGCCGCCGGGACTCCGGCACCGCCGATAACCCCAGGGTGCGAGACGCTGGCAGCCATGCCGAGGGCCATGGTCAGTCAAATTTTTTATTTTTTTTCCGAACGTGCGCGTAGTACTCTTTTTTTCGATGAAAGAACAGCCTAAATTGGTAGAGACCGGAGGTCTAGACCTCGCCACTTTCGGTCAGCGGCTCCGGCACGCCCGCCGTGCCCGCGGGCTCACGCTCGCCGAGCTCGGTGCCCGCGTCGGGCGCACGCCGTCGGTGCTGTCGCTGATCGAGAACGGGCGCCGCGAGCCCCGGCTGTCGCTGGTGGAGCAGCTGGCCGCCGCGCTGTCGGTGCCGGTGTCCGAGCTGCTGAAGAAGCAGCCGCCCAGCCGCCGGGCGCAGCTGGAGATCGCGTTCGAGCAGGCGCAGCGCGATCCGTCGTACCGGGCCCTCGGGCTGCCGGTGCTGCGCGTCGGCAGCCGCGTGCCGACCGACGTGCTTGAGCACCTCGTCGCCCTGGCGGCCGAACTGCGCGCCCAGCGCTCGAAGCCCACCGCGACTCCGGAGGAGGCGCGGGCCGCCAACGCCGCGCTGCGCGCCTCGATGCGGCAGCGCGGCAACTACTTTCCCGAGATCGAGCGGGCCGCCGCGTCGGCCCTGGAGCGCAGCGGGTACTCCGGCGGGGCGCTGTCGCAGGGCATGCTGATGTCGGTGGTCGCCAGGCACGGGTTCTCGGTGCGGTTCGTGCCGGACCTGCCGCGTTCCGTCCGGTCGCTGACCGACCTGCGCAGCAACCGCATCTACGTCAAGCAGGAGTCGGTCGGCGGGCATTCGCCGCGCGCCGTGATCTTGCAGGCGCTCGGCCACTTCCTGCTCGGCCACGACACCCCGCGCGACTTCGCCGACTTCCTGCGCCAGCGGGTGGAGGCCAACTACTTCGCGGCCGCGGTGCTGATCCCGGAGCCGGCGGCGGTGGCCTTCCTGCGGGACGCGATGTCACGGCGCGACCTGGCCGTCGAGGACCTCGTCGACGTATACTCGGTATCATACGAGATGGCCGCACACCGGGTGACGAACCTGGTCACCCACCATCTCGGGCTGCCCTGCCATTTCGTGAAGAACGACGCGAGCGGCATCATCTACAAGGCCTACGAGAACGACGGCGTGGTGTTCCCCGCCGATGTCACCGGCGCGATCGAGGGACAGCGGATGTGCCGGAAGTGGGCGGGCAGGCGGGTGTTCTCGGCGCCGGACCGGTTCTCGCCTTATTACCAGTACTCCGACACCCCGTCCGGCACCTACTTCTGCGTGGCCCGGGTGGACCCGCGCGCCGACCGGGGGTTCGCGATCACGCTCGGCGTGCCGTTCGAGCACTCCCGCTGGTTCCGCGGCCGGGAGACGACCATCAGGACCCGCTCGTCCTGCCCCGACGGCGAGTGCTGCCAGCGCGCCCCGCTGGCGCTGGCCGAGCGCTGGGAGGGGATGGCCTGGCCCTCGGCCCGCGCCCACTCGCACATCCTGTCGGCGCTGCCGGCGGGCTCGTTCCCCGGCGTCGACGACGTGGACATCTACGAGTTCCTCGACCGCCACGCCGCCGAGTGACTCCCGGCTTCGTCAGCCGGGCGCTGTATCGTTGACGCGGACCCATCGCGCGTGACCAGGAACGGCGGGCGGATGACAGCGCTACCGGAAGACGACTGGCTGCGCACCCTCAGGCCCCAGCGTGGGCAGATCACCGCCGAGGATTACCTGCGGCTGCCTGAAGAACTCTCCCCCGGGCCATCGAGATCGTCGATGGTTACATCGTCTTCTGCGGGGCGCCGTCTCCGCAGCATCGGATCGCCGGCCGGAGGCTAGCCAACCTGGTCGAGCGTGCCGCCCGGGCCGCGATGGCGCGCGGCGGGGAGTGCCTCACCGTCAACGCCGATGTGGATCTGCGCCCGCGGGACGTGCCGCTCCTGAACCGCCGTCCGGATGTCGTGCTGTACCGGTGCACAGAGTTCGGCGAGCAGCTTCGGGCTGAGCATACGCGCCTGGTCATCGAGATCGTCCCGGCAACATCCCAGACCACCGACGAGGCGGACAAGCTCGGTGAGCACGCCAGGGCGGGCATTCCTCACTACTGGATAGTCCGCCTGGGCAGCACCGGGGCCGCCGTGGTCGAGCGTTACCAACTGGACCATGCGGCCAGGCAGTACAAGCACGCCGGGACGTTCACGAACGACGAGCCAGGCGACGTGCCGACCGTGGTCAACCCGGTCCCGATCACAATCGACTGGCGCGAGCTGGCGTACTGACCGGATCTCGCGCACGGAGGCCGGCCGCGCTGGCCTGTCAGTCCCCGCGCTGGTCTGGCCGGCCCGCCACGAGGTCCTGGAACCAGGTCATGAAGCGGGTGGCCCGCTGTCCGTAGCGTTTCTCCCGGGCGAGCGCCCTCGCCTCCTTCCGCGAGCCCGCCGGGTACCGGCGGCGCGCCCACGGTGATCCGGGCCGGGCCAGCCGGATGGCGCCGACCAGCGCGAAAAGGCCGACGTAGATGCCGATGACGCCGCACCACGTCTTGCCTTTCAGCAGGCAGATGACCGTGAAGGCGAGGTTGACCGCCAGTACCACGGCGATGCTGACGACGGCCTCCAGCCGAGAACGCCCTATCCCGGAACCGGGGGTGGCGCCCAGCGGAACCCAGCCGAGCAGGGCCAGGCCGACGAGGGCCGCGGCGATGAAGACGACCTCGACCGACAGCCGTCCCTGCTCGCTCCAGTAGACGTCCTCCAGGTGCAGGACCAGGGCGAACTCGTCCAGCACCAGCGCCATGCCGATGCCGAGCAGCGCGGCCGCCGCGGCCGCCCATGCCGAGCGGTTGTCCTGGACCGCCAGGCCGCCGACGCCGCCCACGCACATGAAGACCAGGCCGAAGACCACGTGGTGTATGTGCGTCCCGCCCGGGGTGACGTTGCCCGGCCACCACCTCACCTGCGCGCGGATCATCCGGACGCTGAACCGGATGAACAAGAACGCCGCGATAAAGGACACGAAGAAGCAGAAGAGCCGCAGCCTCCCGGTGGCCACGACCGACTGCCCGAACCAACCGCTCATCGCCTTGCAACCCCCGCGTATGAGCATGCCACCGGCCACCGGCCGCCGCCAGCCGCCCCGGCCGCCCGCCCGTCTCCGGCCGCCGCCAGCCGCCCCGGCCGCCCGCCCGTCTCCGGCCGCCGTCGGCCGTCGCCAGAGGCTGGACGTGCGCGGGATGACCGCGGCGGCTGTTGCCGTTGGCCGCGTCCGTCCCCTGTGCTCCCGCGAGCCTGCGCGCCGGCCGGGCCCTGCCGCGGGATCACCGGCCGGCGGCCTGCTGCGCTTCCGCGCTGCTGTGCTCGGCCTGGCCCCCACGTGCCGCGCCGGGCGCGGACGTCGGCTTGAGGGATAGCGCGAGCGGGATCCCGGCGGCGGAGAATGCGACGGCGATCCAGAGGGCGGACCTGAAGCCCGCGACGAACATGCCGGGGGAGCCGTAGACGCCGGGCCGGCTGAAGACGGAGGCGAGGACGGCGACGCCGAAGACGCCGCCGAGCTCGCGGAGCGCGTTGTTGGTCCCGGAGGCGATGCCAGCCTGACGGGGGGCCACGGATGCCATGACCACGCTGGCGACGGCGGGGAAGACCATGGCGGTGCCGGAGCCGGCGATGGCCAGCAGCGGCGCCATCTCCCAGAACGGGGTCTGGCCGCGGGCGATGATGGCCACGCAGGCCAGGCCTGCGGTTTGCATGAGCAGGCCGGCGAGCATGAACGGCCGGTTGCCGTGACGGTCGGCGAGCCGCCCGGTGATGGGCGCGGCGGCCACTCCGGTGGCGCTCCAGGCGAGCAGCTGGGTGCCTGCCTGGAGCGGGGTGCGGCCTTGCGCGGTCTGGAAGAACTGGGACATCAGGAACAAGGCGCCGAACAGCCCTGCGAACAGGCAGAAGCTGATGCCGTTGGCGGCGGTGAAGCTCGCCCGGCGGAACATCTCCGGGGAGAGCATCGGATGCTGGGTCCGCCGCTCCCAGAACGCGAACAGCGCGACGATCGCGAGCCCGGCGGCCAGCGGGACGACAACCTGCGGGCTGCCCCAGCCGGCGGTGTCCGTGCGGATAATGGCCCAGGTAATCGCGGACAGCCCCGTGGTGGCCAGCGCAACGCCGGTGATGTCCAGGCGCGGGTGACCGCCGTGGCTCTCGCGGACGCGCAGCAGCGCGATAGGGATCAGCGCCAGGCCGACGGGGACGTTGACCCAGAAGATCCAGTGCCAGCCGATCTCCTGCACGATGGCACCGCCGGCGAACGGCCCGATCGCCCCGCTCAGGGCCCCGGCGCCGCTCCAGATGCCGATCGCCCAGTTCTGCCGTTCCGGCGGGTAGGCGCCGGTGACGAGCGTGAGGGTCAGCGGCACCATGATCGCCGCGCCGGCGCCTTGCAGCGCCCGGGCGGCGATCAGTACTCCGGCTGTCGGCGCCAGCCCTGCCAGCAGCGACGCTGTGGTGAAGAGCGCGAGGCCGGCGCAGAGCATCTGCCGCCGGCCGAAGCGGTCGCCGAGCGCCGCGCCGGTCAGCAGCAGGCATGCGAACGCAAGGTTGTAGGCGTTGACCGTCCACTCAAGGCTGCCGAGGCTGGCATGCAGCGAGGTCCGCGGCGTGGGCAGGGCGGTGGTGACCACGAGGGCGTCCAGGAATGCCATCATCAGCGCCAGCGAGGCGACGATGAGCGTCCAGGCCGGGCTCTGCCCGTGGTTCGCGTTGGCGTGCTGGTCGTGCACGGCGACGGCTCCTTGAGCTGGGCAGGCGGATTTCCGCCGGGGCAGCGGCATGCCCCCGCGAAGGCCTGCGCGGGGGAGATCGGGGGCGGGCTAGCGGGCTGTGGCCGCCTTCGCCGTATCGTCGGCGGGCTGCGGGCGTTCGAGCATGCTCTTGAGGTTGGAGAGCTTGACCGGCCAGCCGTGGCTGATCAGCTCCAGCACGGTGCTGGCGGGCTCGAAGCCGTCCTGGACGACCGTCAGCTTGACCTGATCCCCGTGCGGCTCGATGTCGAACGCGACTTTCGAGCGCGGCTCGCTGGCCGCGGCCGTGACGGTCTGGTCGCTGAGCCCCACGAGCGCGGCAAGCTCGGGCGTGAAGGTGTGGAAGGTGAATGCCAGACGGCGGTAGGGCTCGCATTCCAGGATGACCTGGCCGGGGTGCTCGATCTTCAGGCCGTCCTCGACCCAGGCATAGGCCGATCCGGCTCGCCAGTCCGATTCGATCGCGTGGCCGAGGTAGCGGCGGCTGAAGGCGGGGTCCGTCAGCGCCTGCCACAGCCGTTCCGGCGTGGTGCGTATGTAGGTGACATAGACGAACTCGGGCCTGTTCATCGGGGCCTCCTCCAGGGCTTTCTTCAAATCGGCCAGGGCCTGCACCCGGCCCCGGTCGTAGCGGCTGATCCAGCGCTCGGCGATGTCGCTGATCGGCGCGGCGTTGAGGTAGTGCAGCTTCTCCCGGCCCCGCCGCACCGTGGTGACCAGGTTGGCCTCCTCCAGCACCGCCAGGTGCTTGCTGACCGACTGCCGGGCCATGTCCAGCCCCGCGCACAGCTCCCGCAGCGTCTGCCCGCTGCGGGCGTTCAGGCTGTCCAGCAGCCTGCGTCGGCTGGGGTCGGCCAGCGCCTTGAACACCTCATCCATCACGCCATCCCGTTGCCATCCCGGAAACGCAGCCATCCGGCTGCCTGTTACTTCAGGCAGCCGGGTGGCTGCCTGTCAACTCCGTGAACCTCCCTTGACCGCCGCGGTGCCGGTCGCCGCGGTAACGGTGCCGGGCGCCCGGGCCGGCCGCTCTCAGCCCGGCGGGCGCGAGCTCGCCGGCGGAGCCGCCCCGGCAACAGCGTCAGGGCGGGGCAGGGCGCCCCGGGCCGCATGCCTCACGGCCGGCTGCCCATGCCCGGGCGCG
>Ga0070737_10001617_pt1 | contig 31139 bp, 29 predicted proteins | sample Coa_R1_10_FD_66438 | JGI IMG/M metagenome (GOLD analysis project Ga0070737, IMG submission 66438) | Surface soil microbial communities from Centralia Pennsylvania, which are recovering from an underground coalmine fire - Coalmine... | ecosystem: Environmental > Terrestrial > Soil > Unclassified... | reverse complement strand
CCTACTTCGGCATGGCCGAGCGCGGCGAGCTCGATGAGCAAGGCAAGCCCTCCCTGCTTCGCTCAGCCTTGCTCGGCCTGGCTTTCTCCGAGGAGATCCGGCTGGCCAGCCCCCCGTGGCCGCTGCAGCGCGTCGCCTACGCGCTGCTCGCCCCGATCGCGCGGCTGCGCGGCCATTCGCTGGGCTGACCTTTCCGCCTCGAGAAGGCAGCGGTGGCCGCCGCATACTGGTCTGGATCTCGGGCAAAGAGGCCGCGCTCTGCGTCGCGGTGCGATCCTCGCCGCCGGAGTCCGCAGCGTCAGCCCCCCCGGTCGAGTACGCGTGAGGAGCCCGATCGTCCACGCCCCGGCGCGCAGGCCTGATCCCGTCCGTCCGTCAGTTGGCCAGAGGGCGCCCCCGCGTTCAGGCGCGGTCGTCGAGCATCGGGACCGTCGTAGCGGGTGATGCCGACGGCCCGAGCCTGCGCGACCCCCGCGACCGTCGCAGCCTGGTCGAGTCCGTCAGAGGGCTTCAAGGAGACACCTGCGAAATCGGCAGTCGTTGGTCTCACATGAGGCGGGCTCGCCGAGCCTAGCGAGCACAGAACGGACGACCTACTTGGTCGGCGCGCACAGCCAAACGAGCCGGCTTCTCGCCCCTTTGCCCTCACCTGGCACGCTATACCCGTACGAGCCGACGAGGAGACGATGAAGAAGCTCGCTCGCGAACGCGATCAGGCGGTGGTCGCTAGAGCCGTCGGGCCCTGAGATGCACTTGCTCGCCGCTGCAGGGACATTCGCGCCGGTCGATCAGCACTACCTGCTGCAGGCGAGGCAGATGCAGGCGCTCTCGTTCGCGGTTCACATCCCGCTCGTCGCCTTCGGAATCTCGTTTCCTGCGATGGTGCTCTTCGTCGAGTGGCTCGGTCGTCGCCGCGGCGACAACCTCTATCTGACACTCGCACAGCGCTGGTCGAAGGTGATGCTCGCCCTATTTGCCTTCGGGGTGATCACCGGCACCGTGCTGAGCTTCGAGATGGGACTGCTGTGGCCGAACTTCACGGGCACGTTCGGTGGCGTGTTCGGGCTCGGGTTCGCAGTCGAGGGGTTCTCGTTCTTCCTCGAGGCGATCTTCATCGGCATCTACGTCTACGGCTGGCGGCGGCTCTCGCCCCGCTGGCACATGTTGAGCGGGATCCCGATCGTGATCACCGGCTTCACCGGATCGCTGATGGTCATCTCCGTCAACGCCTGGATGAACCATCCCGGCGGCTTCGCGCTGCGCAACGGCAAGGTCGTCGACGTCCATCCGCTCACCGCGCTGTTCGGCAACTCCTACCTCTGGCATGAGCTGATCCACATGTACGTCGCCGGCTACATCGTCACCGGGTTCGTCGTGGCCGCGTGTTACGCACTCGGGCGGCTGCGCGGACGCTGGAGCCGCTACGAGCGAGCTGCTCTCACGATTCCGCTCACGGTCGCGGCACTGGCGGCGCCGGTACAGATCCTCATCGGCGACTGGGCCGCGCGAGACGTCGCCATGACGCAACCGACCAAGCTGGCCGCGCTCGAAGGCGTCTACCGGACGACCACTGGCGCGCCCGAGCATCTGCTCGGCTGGTACGACGGTCACGGCGTCGAGTACGGGATCAAGATCCCGCACCTGCTCTCCCTTCTCTCCTTCCACAGCTGGAACGCAACCGTGGAAGGACTCGCAGCCGTTCCGGCCGATCAGCGTCCTCCCGTCAACGTCGTGCGTCTCGCGTTCCAGACGATGGTCGGGATCGGCATCCTGCTCGCCCTGCTCGGAGTCGTGTATGTCGCAGCGTGGATCCGGCGGAAGCGGATCCCCGAGTCGGTCTGGTTCTACCGCGCGCTCGTCATCGCCGGGCCACTCTCGGTGGTGGCACTGATCGCGGGCTGGGTGGTGACGGAGGTCGGTCGGCAGCCGTGGGTCGTCTACCGCACGATGACAACCGCGGCTGCGGTCACCGGCGCCCACGGCATTCCGGTCGGATATGGCGCCCTCGCGGGTAGCTACGCGGTCGTCGCAGTCGGCCTCGCCTGGGTGCTACGGCGGCTCGCCCGCGCACCGCTCGAGCTGCCAGAAGACCGGGTGTGGCCACGACTGGAGCCGGTCTAGGCCATGCTGCAAGCACTGCCGCTCGTCTTCGTGCTCGTTGGGCTCGCCCTCTACACGGTGCTCGGCGGTGCCGACCTCGGCGCCGGCTTCTGGCAACTCGGCGCCGGCCGGAGTCCCGGGGGAAAGCGCGTCCGCGAGTACGCGCACCACGCGATGGCGCCGGTCTGGGAGGCGAATCACGTGTGGCTGATCTTCGTCCTCACCGTCTTCTGGACTGCCTACCCGGCGGCATTCGGCTCGATCGCCTCGACGCTCGCAGTGCCTCTCTTCCTGGCCTTGCTCGGCCTCGTCTTCCGCGGCGCCGCCTACGCACTACGGGCAGGCGCGGCCACACCACGTGAGTCAGGACGAATCGACACCATCTTCTCGCTCTCCTCGATCCTCGTGCCCTTCTTCCTGGTCGCCGCCATCGGCGCGATCGCCACCGACCGCGTCCCGGTCGGCAACGCGGCCGGTGATCTGTGGTCGAGCTGGCTCAGTGCAACCTCGATCCTCATCGGGGTTCTCGCTGTCGCAACGTCGGCCCACCTTGCCGCCGTCTATCTCGCGGCGGATGCCTCGGGCGACAAGGAGCACGCCCTCGAGCGAGCTTTCCGTTTGCGGGCACTTGGTTCCGGCGTCGGCGCGGGCGCGATCGCGATCGCCGGCATCTTCGTCGTCGACGCCGACAACCACACGCTGTTCCGGTCGCTGACGAGCGGCCGCGCTCTTCCCGCCGTGATCGTCTCGGGCCTCGCCGGGCTGACGACCCTCACCCTGATCCAACGTCGCCGCTACGAGCCGGCCCGCTACAGCGGAGCGCTCGCCGTCGCCGCGATCACGGCCGGTTGGGCACTCGCGCGCTGGCCGACGATTCTTCCCGGTCTCACCGTCGACCAGGCCGCCGCAGGACACGACACCCTGGTCTGCATCGTCGTCGCGGTCCTCGCAGGAGGAGCGATCGTGTTCCCCGCGCTCGCTCTGCTCTTCCGTCTCACGCTCGCCGGCCGCTTCCGCGCTGCACCGCGGGCAGTGCGGGAAGCGGAACCAGCGACCGGTCGCCCTTCGAACCCGCGCATGCTGGCCCGCGTCGCGGGCGCGTGCCTGATCGCCGGGGTCGGACTGCTCAACGTCGCAGACGGCAGCTGGGCGCACGGAGTCGGCGTTGCTTGCCTGATCGGCTTCGTCGTTAGCGCCTTCGGCGCAATCGTCGTCCCCGCGCAGGCGGAAGACGCGGCGCCCCGGTAGCCCGCGCAACGCCCTCGCCGCGGTCGCGCCGGACGCTCACGGTGCACGAGGAGGGTGAGACGGTCGCCGCCGCGGCGCCTCCTCGCGGAGCGGCGACTCCTGCGCGAGCGCGTGGGCGTACCGCTTGAGCAGCGAGACGACCTGCCGCTTCGACCGTCCGAGCCGCCGGCGCAGCTCGAGGTAGGTCTCGAAGCTCGTGAGGACAGCGAGCGCTGCGAGGCCGTCTCCGCCGTCCCGGCCCGTCGCACGCAGGAGCGCCTCGAGCTCGCCGTAGCGGTCGCGCGTCTGACGCTCGACCAGAGCGCGGGCGGCCGGGTCGACGCTCGCGGCGCCGTAGAGCTGCACGAGGACCATCTCCTCGGTCGACCAGAAGTCGACCACGCGCTCGATCCAGAGGTCGAGGTCGGTGGTCTCGCGGAGCGCGACGAGGGCGGGGTTCGCGTCGAAGCTCTCGCACATCGCATCGACGAGTCCGAGCCGCGAGCCGAAGTGCCCGTACAAGGTGGCGCGGGAGACGCCTGCGCGCTCGGCGACCTCCTCGACGGTCGTCTCGTGGAAGACGCCCTCCTCGAGAAGGGCGCGCACGGCCGCGAGAATCCGCTCGCGCGAGGCGCTGCTCCGCGGGTGGCGACGCCGCGCGTACATGGACGTGAAGTCTAGACACCGTGTATCGGATGGGGTAGAGTCCGGGCGGAACCTGGACACGGTGTCCAGACGTTCTGTCAAACGACGAAGAGGAGGCCAGGGATGCCGAAGCTCTCGCGAGAGACCGCACCGCGCCGGGAGGAGAGTCCGGTGCTGATCGGCCGCTACGGCGAGCTCGACCGGTACACGGTCGGGTTCGAGTCGTTCCGAGCCGACGCCGATGCGACGCCGTTCTTCCGGGGCCTGCCGGACGACCGGTGCCAGAGCCCCCACTGGGGGTACGTGATCGCCGGCTCGCTCACGCTCCGGTACCCCGATCGCGAGGAGACCTTCGAGGCCGGCGACGCCTACTACGCACCGCCCGGGCACGTCCCGCTCGTCACCGAGGGCACCGAGCTCGTCGAGTTCAGCCCGACCGACGAGTACGCGCGGACGATGGCCGTCGTCGCGCGCAACCTCGAGGCGGCGTCCGGGTCATGACGGCGGACGCCGCCGACGTGACGCGCGCGCGCCGACTCGCGCGCGACCTGATCGCGTTCCTCGAGTCCGGGGAGGCGGCGAGCGGCCTCTTCTCGCCGGACGTCTTCTTCGACGTCACGGTTCCGCGCTGGCGCGTCCAGGCGAGCGGGCGCGACGCCGCGGTCGCGCTCCGGCGCGAGCAGCACCCGGCACCCGGGCGCGTCGTCCGCTCGCGCTTCGACGAGACCCCACGCGGCTTCGTGCTCGAGTTCGAGGAGCGCTGGCACGAGCGCGGCCGGAGCTGGTACGCCCGCGAGATCGCGCGGGCCGACGTCGGCGAGGCCGGGATCACCGAGCTCGCCGTCTACTGCACCGGCGACTGGGACGAGGCGCGCGAGGAGGAGCACCGCCGCTCGGTCGAGCTCCTGCGGCCGTGAGCCCGCGGAGAGCCGGGCTCGCGGCCGCCGGTGGACGCAAGCGGGGCCGACCGCTACCGTCTCGGTGCTTCGTGGCTCGAGGGGGACAGCGCTGGCGGCACGGGCACGTCGTCGTGGCGCGCCGCGAATGAGCGCGCGGGAGGAGCCGGCCCTCGTCGTCGACCGCCTGACGAAGCGCTTCGGCGACCGTCTGGCCGTCGAGGATGTCTCCTTCGGCGTCGCACCCGGCGAGGTGTTCGGGTTCCTCGGCCCGAACGGCGCCGGCAAGACGACGACCGTCCGCATGCTCGCGACGCTGATCCGGCCCACCGCCGGCACCGCTCGCGTCGCCGGGCTCCGGCTCGAGCCCGGCAACGGGGTCGCGATTCGGCGGCGGATCGCCGTGATGACCGAGAGCCCGGGCCTCTACCTGCGGCTGACGGTCGCCGAGAACCTCGCGTACTTCGCCGGCCTCTACGAGCTCGAGCGCCCGCGCGAGCGGATCGAGCGGGTGCTCGCCGCGGTCGACCTCACGAGCCGCGCGCACGACCTCTGCCTCAGCCTGTCGAAAGGGCTGCGGCAGCGGGTCGCGCTCGCACGGGCGATGCTGAGCGAGCCGGCGATCGTCTTCCTCGACGAGCCCACCGCCGGTCTCGACCCGGTCGCCTCCCGGGAGGTGCACGGGCTGATCGGCGGGCTGCGCGAGCGCGGTGTGACGGTCTTCCTCACGACCCACCGCCTCGAAGAAGCCGAGCGCCTCTGCGACCGCGTGGCGATCCTCAACACCCGCCTGCTCACGATCGGGCGGCCGGACGAGTTGCGCGACCGGCTCTTCACGAAGACGCTCGTCGTCCGCATCGCGGCCCCGCTCGCCGAGCCGGAGGCGGTGTTCGCCGTTCCCGGAGTCGACCGCTGGCGCGCCGACGGACCGGGCCGCTACCTCCTCACCGTCGCCGATGCGCGCGTCGCCGCGCCGGCGGTCACCCGGGCGCTCGTCGCGGCGGGAGCCGACGTGCTCTCCCTCGCCGAAGCGCAGCACTCGCTCGAAGACGTCTACCTCGAGCTCGTCGACGGCGACGGGGGCGGGGCGAGATGAGCCGGAGACGCATCGCGGCGGTCGTGCGGAAAGAGGTGCGCGAGTTCCGCCGAAACCGGTTCGTCGTCGGCACGATGGGCGTGTTGCCGCTCGTCTTCCTCGTCTCGCCGCTCGTGACCATCTTCAGGGTGCCCGACTCGGCCTCGGGGACGCAGGTCAAGGCCGCCGTCGGCGTGATCTCGCTCCTGATGCTGATCATCCCGGTCGTGCTCCCGCCCGTGATCGCGGCCTACTCGGTCGTCGGCGAGCGCGACCAGGGGACGCTCGAGCCCGTCCTCACGACCCCCGTCCCCGCCGGCGAGCTCCTCCTCGGCAAGGCGGCGGCGGCCTTCCTGCCCTCGGTCGGCCTCGCCTACGTGATCTACGCCGTCGTCCTGGTCGCGATCCGCGTCGGCGCCGCCCGCGTCGTGCGCGCCGTCGTCTTCCACCCGCCCGAGCTCCTCGCCCAGCTCCTCTTCGTCCCGCTCCTCGCCCTCTGGTCGATCTGGCTCGGCATCGCCGTCTCGACGCGAGCGAGCGACGTCCGGGTCGCCCAGCAGCTCGCCACCCTCGCCGGACTGCCCGTGCTCGGCTTCACCTCCCTCATCTCCTTCCAGGTCGTCACGCCCTCGGTCCCGCTCACGGTCGGGCTCGCGCTCGCCCTCCTCGCGGTGGACGTCGCCGCCGCCCGTGTCGTCGCGCGCCTGTTCGACCGCGAGCGCCTGATCACCGGCGCCCGAGGCGCTCGCCCCGTCCGCCGGGCGAGGAGCGCGACCCGGGCGACCGGCTAGGGTCGCGCGCCGCCGGCGGGTCGCCGGGCCCGACGATCGCCGCAACGGTCGGAGGACACCCGACGGCCGACCGACTCCGGGACACGGTGGCCGGCGCCTGCTACGATCGCGACTTCCGGTGAGTGGAATCATCGCTCATTCAGCGGAAGTCCGTGGGACGAGCTACCTCGGCCGGCTGCTCGACGTCGTCGCGGCGGTCGCGGCCGCGCCGGCGGAGGGGATCTCCGCGAGCGAGCTCGCCGAGCGCACCGAGACCCCCGCGAGCACGCTCTCGCGGCTCGTCCGCATCCTCGACGACCGCGGCCTCGTGCGCCGCCTGCCGACGCGGCGGCTGGCGCCGGGGCCGGCGCTGACGACGCTCGGCCTCCGCTCCCTCCGCAGCCTCGCCGGGGACGACTACCGCGCCGCCGTCGCCGAGCTCGCGCAGCTCACGGGGGAGAGCGCGAGCGTCGCGCTCCTCGTCGGCGACGAGATCACGCTCGTCGCGCGCCAGGAGTCGGCGCACGCGCTCCGCTACGTGGCGAGCGTCGGCGACGCGATCCCGCCGCACCGCTCGGCGATCGGCAAGGCGGTGCTCGCCCACGTCGACGAGCGGCGGCGCCGGGCGATCCTCGAGCGCGCGGTCGGCGACGCGTGGGAGGCGGTACTCGCCGAGCTCGCCGACGAGCTCGAGGCGGTCGCCCGGGAGGGCTTCGCGCGCGACGAGGAGGTGTTCGCCGTCGGGCTCCGCTGCATCGCCGCGCCCCTCCGCGACGGCGGCGGCACCGCCTTCGGCGGCGTCTCGGTCAGCGGCCCGACCGTGCGCTTCACCCGCGAGGTCGCGGACGGGTACGTCGCCCCGCTCCTCGCGCACGCGCAGCGCATCGGCCACCTGCGCCGGGGGACGGCATGACGACGCTCGAGCGCGCGAGCCTCGACCTGGCGGCGACGGCGCGGCGGCTCGTCCCCGGCGGCGCACACTCGAACTCGCGCCTGCGCGACCCGGCGCCGCTCTACGCCGAGCGCGCCGACGGCCCCTACCTCTGGGACGTCGACGGGACCCGCTGGCTCGACTTCACGATGGGCAACGGCTCCGTCCTGCTCGGGCACGGACACCCCGCGGTCGCGGAGGCCGTGCGCGACGCCGTCGACGCCGGCCTCACCACCGGCTACGAGACGCGCGCGTCGGTCGAGGCCGCGCGGTTGCTCTCCGAGCTCGTCCCCGACTTCGGCCGCGTCCGCTTCGCGAACACCGGCACCGAGGCGGTGATGCACGCGCTGCGCATCGCGCGGGCAGCCACGGGACGCGAAGCCGTCGCGAAGGTCGAGGGCGCCTACCACGGCTGGTACGACTTCGTCTGGGTCTCGTGCTGGGGCGCGCCGCCGGCGCTCGGCCCCGCCGACCGGCCCGCCTCGCCGCCGGCGTCCCCCGGCCTCACGCGCCACGCCGCCGAGACGCTCGTACTCCCGTTCAACGACGTCGACGCGACCGAGCGCCTCCTCCGCGAGCGCGCCGGCGACCTCGCCGCCGTGATCGTCGAGCCGGTCCTGATCGACCTGGGCTGGATCCCCGCGCAGCGCGACTGGCTCGAGTCGCTGCGCGCCGTCACGCGCGAGCTCGGGATCGTCCTCATCTTCGACGAGCTCCTCACCGGGTTCCGGCTCGCGCCCGGCGGCGCGCGCGAGCACTACGGCGTCACGCCCGACCTGACGCTCTACGGCAAGGCGCTCGCGAACGGCTACCCGATCGCCGCCGTCGAGGGACGCGCCGAGCTGCTCGACCTCACCGACCCGACGGCCGGCGGCGAGGTCGGCTACGTCGGCACCTTCAACGGCCACGCGGTCGCGCTCGCCGCGACGGTCGCGAGCCTGCTCGTCCTGCGGCAGGGCGAGCCGCTTCGCCGCCTGCGCGCGCTGACCGAGCGCCTGCAGGGCGGGCTCGCCGAGCTCGGCGAGCGCCACGACGTCCCGATCCAGCCGGCGGGCGGCGGCGGCCACTTCCAGCCGTACTTCACCGACGTCCCGGTCGTCGACTACCGGACCGCGACGACGACGAACCCGGCGCACTACGCGGCGTTCGCGAGGGCTGCGGCGCGCCGCAACCTGATCGTCGCCGAGAAGCCGCTGCTCCACTGCGCGCTGTCCGCCGCGCACACGGAGGACCACGTCGACGAGCTCCTGGCGGCGGCCGACGAGGCGTTCGCCGAGATCGCGAGGGGGCGATGAGCACAGTCGCACCGGACGCGGAGGTGCGCGAGGTGGTGAAGCGGTTCGGGGACGGACCGCCCGCCGTCGACGGCATCTCGTTCACGGTCGCGCGCGGCGAGTTCTTCTCGCTGCTCGGCCCGAGCGGCTGCGGCAAGACGACCACGCTGCGGATCATCGCCGGGCTCGAGACGCCGACCGCCGGCCAGGTGTTCGTGCGCGGCGAGGAGATGGGCCGGCGGCCGCCGTACCGCCGCCCGACCAACACCGTCTTCCAGCGGCCCGCCCTCTTCCCCCACCTCTCGGTCGCCGACAACATCGCCTTCGGCCTCCGCGTCGACGGCCTGTCGCGGCGCGAGATCCGGACGCGCGTCGCCGAGGTGCTCGAGCTCGTCGACCTCGCCGGCTACGAGCACCGGCGGCCGCACGAGCTCTCCGGCGGGCAGCAGCAGCGCGTCTCGCTCGCGCGCGCGCTCGTCAAGCGGCCCGCGGTCCTGCTCCTCGACGAGCCGCTCAGCGCCCTCGACCTCCGCCTGCGCGTGCAGATGCAAGAGCTGCTGCAGCGCGTCCAGGCGGAGTCCGGCACGACCTTCGTCTACGTCACCCACGACCAGACGGAGGCGCTTGCGATGTCGCACCGCGTCGCGATCATGAACCGCGGGCGGATCGAGCAGCTCGGGCCGCCGGAGGAGATCTACGGCCGGCCGCGGACACGCTTCGTCGCCACCTTCGTCGGCGACATCAACATCTTCGACGGGACGAGCGACGGCAACGGGTGCCTCCTGAGCGACGGCCTGCGACTGGCGGTCCCGGGACGCGGCGTCGCGACCCTGGTGCGCCCCGAGCGCGTGGTGGTCGCGCCGCAGCTCGAGCGCCGTCCCGGCTGGAACGTCCTCGACGCGGTCGTCGAGAGCACCGTCTTCCACGGTGCGAACGTCCGCTACCGACTGAGGCTCGCCGACGGAAGGATCGTCGTCTCGGAGCGTCCGAACGACGGCTCTTCCCCGATCGGCGTCGGCGAAAGCGTCCAGCTCGGCTGGGACGCCAAGAGCGCCGTGATGCTGGAGGCGTGAGGCGGTCGCACGCCCCGGTTGCCCCCACCGGCCGCATCCACCCCGACCGAAACCGCGAAAGGAGCAGGTGAAGTGACGAAGGAACCCTCAGAGACGACGACCGAGCGCAGGCTCACACGTCGCGAGGTGGTCGCCGCCGGCGGCGCGGCCGCGGCGGCGCTCGCGCTCGGCGCCAACCCGGTGCGTGCCGCGATGCGCGCGCGCCGGTCGAAGGTGAACGTGACGATGTTCGTCTTCCTCGGCGGCGCCCTCGACGTGATGCCGAAGGCGTTCGTGAGCTGGTACCAGGAGAAGAACCCGAACGTCTCGATCCAGATCTACGAGAACAGCAACACCGTCGGCTACCCGCTGATGGTGGCGGCGAAGAAGCAGGGTGGGCCGCCGCTCGTCAACATGGGCTTCTTCAACGGCCAGACGACGGCCCAGGGCGATCTCGACGGGATGTGGGAGAAGCTCGACTACAGCGCGATGCCGAACGTCAAGGACATCTACCCGGCGTTCAAGCGCGCGAACCAGCACGGCATCGGCATCGGCGCCGACCAGCTCGGGCTCGTCTACAACACGCAGACCCTCAAGGGCCCCGCCCCGACCTCGTGGGCCGACCTGTGGAACCCGACGTACGCGGGCCAGGTGACGTTCTTCACCAACTACTGGGAGGCCGTCTACGCCGCCGCGAAGCTGAACGGCGGCGGCCTGCGCAACATGACGCCGGGCTGGAACCTCTGGGCGTCGAAGGCGCACGACCAGATCCGCACGATCGTCACCTCGAACCCGCAGTACCTGCAGGTGCTGACGAACGGGACCGCGAGCCTCACCTCCTACTTCAACGGCACGTGCATCCAGTGGGTGCGCCAGGGCGCGCCGCTCAAGTACGTGGTGCCGAAGGAGGGAGCGATCAACGTCCCCGTGTACCTGCAGTCGGTCGCCGGCAACACCCCGCTCCAGTCGGAGGCCTGCCAGGAGATCATCAACGCCATGCTCTCGCCGAAGTGGTGCGGGGGCTGGATGAACACCGCGATCGAGGTCCCGGCGAACCAGAAGGTCAAGCTGCCGGCCGAGTTCAAGTCGCTGCCGGCCTTCCAGCCGAGCACGATCGAGCACCTGATCAAGCTCGACTGGGGCGTCGTGGCCAAGGCGATCGGGACGTGGAACACCCTCTGGAACCAGGACGTCGCCGGGAAGCTCTAGGCGTCGGCGGCGGGGCCGTGGTCGTCGATCCCGGCCCCGCCGTCCGCCTCGACCGTCCGCGCTTCCCCTGGCGCGGCTACGGGCTGGTCTCGCCCGCGGTGCTCCTGACGAGCTTCGTCTTCGGCTCGTCGATGGTGATCCTGCTCGGCTACAGCTTCCGCGCGTTCCGGAACGGCACGCTCTCGAGCGGCCACACGACCGCGACGTGGTCGGGGTTCCTCGCCAGCTCGTACTACTGGCACGTCGTGTGGACGACGATGAAGCTCGGGCTCGTGACGACCGCGGTGACCGCCGCGATCGGCTACCCGCTCGCGCTCGCGCTCCACCGGCTGCGGACGCGCTGGCTGCGCCTCGCCGCGTCGTTCCTGATCTTCATGCCGCTCTTGACGAGCGTCGTCGTCCGCTCGTACGGCTGGGCGCTCATCCTCGGCGACGGCGGCCTCGTCAACCACCTGCTCCTGCAGCTCCACCTGATCCACTCGCCGATCCGGATGCTCTACGAGTTCGACGGCGTCACCGTCGCGCTCGTGCACATCCTGCTGCCCTTCATGATCTTCCCGATCGCCTCGGTGCTCGACCAGCTCGACCCGACGCTGGAGCAGGCCGCGGCCGACCTCGGCGCGCACCCGTTCACGGTCTTCCGCCGCGTCACGCTGCCGCTGTCGGTCCAGGGCGTGATCGCCGGCTCGCAGCTCGTGTTCGCGCTCGCGATCAGCGCGTTCGGGACGCCGTCGCTGCTCGGCGGCGGCCGCGTGCAGGTGCTCGCGACCGAGATCTACACCGACGTCGGCTCGCTCGACTGGCCGCACGCCGCGGTCGCCTCGTACGTCCTGCTCGCGTTCGCGCTCGCGGCGATCGCCGCGTTCAGCTTCCTGCTGCGGCTGCAGACCGGGACGCGGGCGGTGGCTCGATGAGCGCGCGCATCGGCCCCGGACGCGTCGCGCTCTCCCTGTTCCTCCTGCTCGGGGTCGTCTTCGCGCTCCTGCCGATCGCGATCGTCGTCGTCGACTCGTTCAACGCGTCGTCGTTCGGCGCCTGGCCGCCGCCGGGCTTCTCGACGCGCTGGTACGCGAACCTCTTCGCCAACGGCGGCTTCGGCGGCCCGGCCGTGCGCAGCGTCGAGCTCGCCTGCGCGGCGACCGCGGGGTCGCTCGTCGTCGGTACGCTCGCGGCGCTCGGGCTCGCGCGCTACCGGCTCGCGGGTCGCCGGGCGCTGCAGGGCTACCTCGCGGCGCCGCTGATCGTCCCGAAGGTCGCGATCGGGATCGCCGCGTTCATCCTCTTCCTGAAGCTCGGCTGGTACGGGAGCTTCGGCAGCCTCGTGCTCGCGCACATGCTGATCACGCTGCCGTTCGTCGTCACGCTCGCCGTCGCCGGTCTCGCGCGCGTCGACCGCACGGTCGAGGAGGCGGCGATGGACCTCGGCGCGCCGCCGTGGAGCGTCGTCTGGCGCGCGACTCTGCCGCAGATGCGCGGCGCGCTGCTCGCGGCGACCGTGTTCAGCCTGATCATCAGCTTCGACGAGCTCGACGCGTCCGTCTTCCTCGTCGGGCTCCGATCGAACACGCTCCCGACCGCGATGTACATCTACATGCAGAAGTTCCAGGACCCGACCCTCGCCGCGCTCTCCACGATCCTGATCGGGGCGGCGCTGCTCGTGGCGCTCGCGATCGCCGTCCTGCTCGGCCGGATCGGCGGCATGCGGACGCTCTCGGCGGCGCGCGCCGGCGGCCGGGCGGTCGCGCTCGAGGACGCACCCTGACCCGCGACGAAGGAGGTTGAGCGAGCAGTGAGCACGAGAGCACGCAGCACGGTCGAGCGGGTGCCAGTCGCGCCGATCGCGAACGGGCACACCCTCGAGCTCGTCGTCCACACGATCGAGGGCGACGGCGACGGGCCCACGCTCGGCCTGGTCGCCGGGATCCACGGAGACGAGCCGCTCGGCGTCGAGACGATCCGGCGCTTCCTCGAGGAGCTGCCGTCCTTCCGGGGCCGGCTGGTGGCGCTGCCGGTCGCGAACCCGTACGCGTTCCAGGCGCTCACGCGCAACACCACCCTCGACATGAACAACCTCAACCGGGTGTTCCCCGGGACGCGCGACGGGATGCTGACGGAGCAGCTCGCGGCGGCGATCGTCGAGACGCTCGTCCCGCGCATCGACTACCTGATCGACCTCCACTCGGGCGGCACGCTGCCGACGGTCGACTACGTCTACCTGCACGACGACAACGGGCTCGCCGAGGCCTTCGGCTGCGAGATCCTGTTCCACGGCCCGTCGTACGAGGGATCGCTCGGCGACTACGCGCGCAAGCACGGCGTGCCGACGGTGGTGAGCGAGCTCGGCGGCGGGCAGGCCCTGAACGAGCACTACATCCAGAAGGGGCTGCGCGGGATCCGCAACGTGATGATCAAGCTGGGCATGCTCGACGGCGAGATCGTCGTGCCCGAGCGGCAGGTGGTCGTCGAGGAGCTGATCATCCTGCGGCCGCACGCCGGCGGCCTGATGCTCTGCAACTTCGACCCGACCCACCTGGGCGAGTCGATCGCGCAGGGGACGGAGCTCGCGCGCACGGTGAGCCCGTACACCTTCGAGACGCTCGAGACGTTCACCGCCCCGTTCGACCCGACGCTGCTCGTGCTCACCCGCGACGCCGTCTCGAAGACCGACCCCGGGGACTACGGCCTCATGGTCGCGAACGGCGCCACCGCGCGCCCGGTCGCGCGGTGACCGCGCGCGCATGATCCGGCGCGTCGAGGCGGCGCGGGAGGCGATGGCGGCGGCGGGCGTCGAGCTGCTCGCGGTCTCGCCGTCCGACGACCTGCGGTACCTCGTCGGCTTCTCGCCGACCGCGGACGAGCGGCCCTGCGCGCTGCTCGTGGGCGCCGCCGGCGCGGTCTTCGTCGTCCCGGCGCTGAACGCTGCGCAGTCCGAGGCGGCGCTGCCCGACCTCGACGTCGTCGCCTGGACGGACGCCGACGGCGCGCGCGGCGCCTTCGCCGCCGCGCTCGGGCGCTTTCCGCCGCCGCGGCGGGCGGCGGTCGACGGCACGATGCGCGCCGACGTCCTCCTGCTCCTGCAGTCGCTGCTCCCGAGCGCCGCGTTCGTGCCCGCGACCGCGGTGCTCGGCGAGCTTCGCCTGCGCAAGGACGCCGGCGAGGTCGACGCGCTCGTGCGCGCCGCCGCCGCGGCCGACGCGGCCATGCGCGCCGCGCTCGAGGCGTGCGTCGAGGGCGCGCGCGAGTCCGACGTCGCCGGCGCGGCCACGGCCGCGCTCGGCGCCGCGGGGGCCGAGACCCCGTTCGCGAGCGTCGCCTCGGGCCCGAACGGGGCCTTCCCGCACCATCACACCGGCACCCGCGTGCTGCAGCGCGGCGATCTCGTCACCGTCGACCTCGGCGGCCGCGTAGCCAACTACTGGTGCGACCTCACCCGCATGGCTCACGTCGGGGAGCCCGACGAGCGGGACCGCGAGCTGCACGACGTCGTCGAGCGCGCGGTGCGAGCCGCGCTCGGGGCCGCGCGGGCCGGCGCAACCTGCGCCGACGTCGACGCCGCCGCGCGCGCCGTGATCGGCGACGCCGGCTACGCGCACGCCTTCGTCCACCGGACGGGCCATGGCCTCGGCGTCTCGCTGCACGAGCCGCCGTGGATCATGGCCGGGAACGCGCAGCCGCTCGAGCCCGGGATGGTGTTCAGCATCGAGCCGGGCCTCTACTTCCCGGGCGACCGCGGCCTGCGCCTCGAGGAGATCGTCGTCGTCACCGACGGCGGCTGCCGCGTCCTCGGCACGCTGCCGCGCGACGTGCACGTGGCGTGATCTCCCGCGACCGTGTCTGGGCGGCCGCCGCCGAGCTCGCCCGCCACCACAAGCACGCCGACACGCCGAGCGAGCTCGAGAGCCTCCGCTACCTCGAGCGCGAGCTCGCCGCCGCCGGCTACGCGACGGAGCTCCTCCTCCACGACGCCTACATCAGCCTTCCGGGCGCCGCGGTCGTCGAGGCCGGCGGCGAGCGGATCCGCGCGATCACGCACTCGTTCTCCCGGCCGACGGACGGCCTCGAGGGGACGATCGGCGTGGACGTGCTCCGCTTCGACGGGCTCGCGACGCCGGCCGCCGCCCTCGCCGCGCGCGCCGCCGGCGCGAAGGCGCACGTCCACGTCAGCCCGTACGAGCACCTGCACGAGATGTGCATCTCCCCCGTCTGGGGAAGCCCCGACGACGTGACGCGCGCCGAGCTGCCGACCGCCGTCGCCGTGAGCGTGCCGCGGTCGGCCGCGCCGCTCCTCCCCGACGGCGCCCGCGTCCGCATCGTCGCGGAGGTCGACACGGGCTGGCGCGCGACGCCGATCCTGGTCGCCGAGCTGGCCGATCCCGGGGAGCCGTTCGTCCTCCTCAGCGGCCACCACGACGCCTGGTACGCGGGCGCGATGGACAACGGCGGCGCCAACGCGACGATGCTCGAGGTGGCGCGCGCGTGCGCGGCCCGCCGCGACCGCTGGCGACGCGGCCTGCGGGTCGCCTTCTGGTCGGGCCACTCGCAGGGCCGCTACTCGAGCTCGGCCTGGTACGCCGACCACCACTGGGAGGAGCTCGAGCTCCGCGCCGTCGCGCACGTGAACGTCGACTCGACCGGCGGCCGCGGCAACACCGACGTCACCAGGACGACGTCGTCCGCCGAGCTGCGCGCGCTCGCCGCCGAGGCGCTCGCCGTCTGCGCCGGGCAGGACGGCGGCCGGCGGCGGATGCAGCGCGCGGGCGACCAGTCGTTCTGGGGCATCGGCGTGCCGTCGGTCTTCGGGAACATGGGGCAACAGCCGCCCGACCCCGGCCGGGTCGGCGTCGGCTTCGACACCGGCTGGTGGTGGCACACACCCGACGACACGCTCGACAAGCTCGACCTCGACGTGCTCGAGCGCGACACGCGCATCTACGAGCACGTCGTCCGCAGGCTGCTCGAGGCCGAGGTGCCGCCCCTCGACTTCGCGGCGACCGGGCGCGAGCTCCACGCCGTGCTCGAGGAGCGCGCGGCCGCCGGGGTCGACGTCGCCCGCTGCCTCGAGCGGGCGCGCGCGCTCGTCGAGCGGGCCGAGCGCTTCGCCGCCGCCCCGGTCGCCGACGCCTCGGCCGCCTGGGAGTGCCTGCGCCGCGTCAGCAGAGCCGTCGTCCCGGTCGACTACACGCTCGGCGACCGCTTCGCGCACGACCCGGCGCTCGCCCAGCCGGCGCTGCCGTCGCTCGCCGGCGATCCGCACGACCCGTTCGCCGCCGTGCGCCTCGTCCGGGCCGCGAACCGCGTCGCCGTCGCGCTGCGGGACGCGGTGGCGGCCTACGACGAGTACCTGCGCGATGCCTGAGGTCACGGTCGTCGGCGCGGGCGCGATCGGCGGGTTCGTCGCCGCGCGCCTCGCCGCGGCCGGCGTCGACGTCACCGTCGTCGACGCGAACGAGGAGCACGTCGGCGCGATCCGCCGCGACGGTCTGCGCGTCGAGGGCGCCGCCTCGCTCGAGGCGCATCCGCGCGCGCTGACGCCGCACGAGCTCGACGACCCGCTCGGGCTCGTCCTGCTCGCGGTGAAGGCGCGGCACACGGCCGACGCGCTCGCGACGATCGCGCCGCTCCTACGCGCCGACGGCGCCGTCGTCTCGCTCCAGAACGGCCTCGAGGAGTACCGGATCGCCGCGGCCGTGGGCGCCGCCCGCACGATCGGCGCCGTGCTCACCTTCGGCGGGCACTACGAGCGCCCCGGAGTCGTGCACTACGGCGGCCCCGGGTCGCTGCACGTCGGCGAGCTCGACGGCAGGACGAGCGAGCGGCTCGAGCGAGTCGCCGCGCTGCTCTCGCTCGCGCACCCGGCCGAGGTCACCGACCACGTCGTCGCCGACCTCTGGTCGAAGGTGGCGCTCGGCGCGTTCTACTTCGGGACCGCGCTGATCGACGCGGACGTGCTCGAGATCCTCGACCGTCCGGACGCGCTCGCCGTCCTCGGCCGCCTCGTCGCCGAGGTCGCGCGGGTCGCGGCCGCGGAGGGCGTCGAGCTGCGGGAGGTCGACGGCTTCGACCCGTCGGCGTTCGTCCGCGAGGACGGCGACGCGGTCGCCCGAAGCTGGGAGTCGCAGCGGCGCTACTGGCGCGCGCTCCAGGCGCGCCGCACGGGGGTCTGGCGCGACCTCACGGTCCACCGCCGTCCGACCGAGCTCGATCAGGTCGTCGGCCCGGTCCTCGAGCGCGCCGCGCGGCACCGGCTCGAGACGCCGCGGCTGCGGCGGCTCGCCGAGCTCGTGCACGAGGCGGAGGCGGGGCGTCTCCGCGCCGGCTACGACGCGGTCGCGGAGCTCGCGTGACCTTCACGACCCGGCCCGAGCTGCGCGGCACCTTCGGGATGGTGGCTTCGACGCACTGGCTCGCCTCGGCCACCGGCATGGCGGTGCTCGAGCGCGGCGGGAACGCGTTCGACGCGGCCGTCGCGGCCGGCTTCGTCCTGCAGGTCGTCGAGCCGCACCTGAACGGGCCGGGCGGCGAGCTGCCCGTCGTCTTCTGGAGCGTCGAGCGCGGAGAGCCGCTCGTGCTCTGCGCGCAGGGGCCCGCCCCGCGCGCGGCGAGCATCGCCGCGTTCCGCGAGCGCGGCCACGACCTCGTGCCGGGAACCGGGGTGGAAGCGGCGTGCGTCCCGGGCGCGGTCGACGGCTGGCTGCTCCTCCTGCGCGAGCTCGGCACCTGGCGGCTCGCCGACGTGCTCGAGCCGGCGATCGGCTACGCCGGCGGCGGGTTCCCGGCCGTGCCGCGGATCGCCGCCGCCGTGCGCGCGGCCGAGCCGCTGCTCTCGGCGTGGCCGGCCTCGGCCGAGCTCTACCTCCCGCCGCCGCCCGCCGGCGCGCTGCTCCGCAACCCGACGCTCGCCGCGACCTACCGGCGCCTCGCGGACGCCGCCGAAGGCGGGTCGCGCGAGGAGGGGATCGAGCGCGCCCGCCGGGCCTGGTCGTGCGGCTTCGTCGCCGAGGCGGTCGACCGCCACAGCGCCGCCTGGGGCGGCTTCCTCACCGGCGACGACCTCGCCGGCTGGAGCGCGAGCTTCGAGCGGCCGGTCAGCCTCGGCTTCCGCGGCACGACCGTGTGCAAGCCGGGGCCGTGGAGCCAGGGGCCGGTGTTCCTCCAGCAGCTCGCGCTCCTCGACGGCTTCGACCTCGAGGCGCTCGCGCCGGCGGAGCTCGTCCACGTCGTCGTCGAGTGCGCGAAGCTCGCGTTCGCGGACCGCGAGGCGTTCTACGGCGACCCGGCGTTCGTCGACGTGCCGCTCGAGCGGCTCCTCTCCCCCGCCTACGCCGACGCGCGGCGGCGGCTCGTCGGGGCCGAGGCCTCGTACGAGCTGCGGCCGGGCGGCGGGCGGCTGCCGCCCCGGGTCGGCTTCGCGAGCGCGGGCGGCGCCGGCCTCGGCGAGCCGACGCGCGGCGACACCGTCCACCTCGACGTCGTCGACCGGCTCGGCAACGTCGTCTCGGCGACCCCGAGCGGCGGCTGGTTCCAGAGCTCGCCGGTCGTGCCGGAGCTCGGCTTCCCGCTCGGGACCCGGGCGCAGATGTTCTGGCTCGACCCCGCGCACCCGAACGGGCTCGCGCCCGGGAAGCGGCCGCGCACCACGCTCTCGCCGTCCCTCGCGCTTCGCCGCGGCGAGCCGTACCTCGCCTTCGGGACGCCCGGCGGCGACCAGCAGGACCAGTGGACGCTCTGGTTCTTCCTGCAGCACGTCGTCTTCGGCCTCGACCTCCAGGCCGCGATCGACGCGCCGTCGTTCCACACGAAGCACGTCCCGTCGTCGTTCTATCCGCGCACGGCGGAGCCGGGCGTCGTCGAGGCGGAGGACCGGTTGGGGGACGCGGTGATCGAGGGCCTGCGCGCCCGCGGCCACGACGTCCGGCTCGCCGGCGACTGGTCGCTCGGGCGCATCAGCGCCGCGGGCCGCGAGGGCGCCGTCCTCAAGGCCGCCGCCAACCCGCGCGGGATGCAGGGCTACGCGGTCGGGCGGTGACCGCCGGCCGCCGCGGGCGCGCGGGTCGACCCCGCGGCGCGCAGGCTCAGCGCACGTAGGCCTCGCTCCAGAGCGCGACCTGGAGGAGGACGCTCTTTCGCCAGGCCTCCTGCATCCGCTCGACCTCGTCGGGCGGTGCCCCCGAGGCGGCGAGGAAGGGCCGGAGGGTGGCGGTGATCGGGTAGACGAGCGCGATCACGTAGCGCAGGTCGACGCTCGGCACGGAGTCGACCCCGTCGGTCGCGTTCTTGGCCTCGTGGTGGCGACGGCCGATCTCGTGCTGGTAGTCGAGCCAGGCCTGGTCGTAGTCGGCGGCGGCGGTGTCGAGGATCCACTGGCCGAAGCGGGCCCGGACGCGGGCGAGGTAGTCGCCGATCGGCTCGCCGGTGTCGCGGTGGGCGAAGAAGCGGACGAGCTGCGGGTGGTCGGCGACGAAGCCGTACCAGACGTCGAGGATCCGCTCGACCTCCCCGGCGAGGATCTCGCGCGAGCGGCGGAGGGCGGCGAGGTCGTCGTCGCCGAGGAGCACCACCTGCTTCAGCCGCTCGAGCTCGTCCAGTCCGAGCGGGGAGCGGGGGACGGCGTCGGTGCCGTAGGTGTAGCCGGGGATCGCGGTCGCGCTCATCGGGAGACCTCCTTCGTGTCGGGTGCGCGCCAGTCGGCGCAGTCGAGGCGGAGCTGCCGGTCGCCGAAGGCGACGTCCGCGTAGGCGCAGTGGTGCGGCCGCTCCGGGTCGGGATGCACGTGCGGACGGAAGAAGCTGCAGGTGGCGCACATGCGCGCCACCGGGATCCGGCCCCGCTCCTGGAGGACACGGATCATCGTCGCGAGGCCGCGCAGGAAGACCGCCTGCTCCGTCGGCGAGAGCGCGTCGACGGCCTCGAGCAGGACGTCCGGCCAGCGGGCGGCGCGCTTCGCCTCGCGGCGGCCGGCGGGGGTGAGCGCGAGGGCGAGCGTCCGCCCGCGGTGCTTGCGGACGAGGCCCTTGGCGACGAGCGCCGCCACCGCGTCGCTCGCGGTCGGCGCGCTGACGCCGAGCTCGGCCGCGAGCGCGCCGAGCGTCGCCTCCTCCCCCCGCGCGCGGAGCAGGGCGAGGATCTGGCCCTGCGTCGGCGTCAGCCCGCTCGCGCCGCGCGCGCGCCAGGCCTCGTGGCGCAGGACGAGCCCGATCTTCGCGAGCCCGGTCGCGACCATCGCCGCGGGCGGGCCGTCCCCGGGAAGCGACGCCGGCCGGACAGACATTAGGAGTCCTAAAATAGTCGCGCGCGCGTTCCCCGTCAAGGAAGAGGAGCGCTCGCGGTAACGTCAGGCGCATGCCGAGACGCGCCGTGCGGATGCGCTTCCCGACCCGTGCCGAGCGGCTGCGCCTCGCCGGCCTCGCAGGCGGCGTGCTCCTCCTCCACCTGCTCGGCTGGGGGCTCTTCCTCTGGTACTCGCGCGCCTACCCCGCGCTCGCCGGCGTCGGCACCCTCGCGTACACGTTCGGGCTCCGGCACGCCTTCGACGCCGACCACATCGCCGCGATCGACAACACGACCCGCAAGTTCCTCCAGGACGGGCGACGCTCGCTCGGGGTCGGCTTCTTCTTCAGCCTCGGCCACTCGACGATCGTGTTCTCGCTCGCCGCCGGCCTCGCGATCGCCGCGGACGCCGTCCACTCCCGGATCCCCATGCTGCAGAGCTACGGGAGCTCGATCGGGGCCGGCGTGTCCGGCACCTTCCTCTGGCTGATCGGCGTGCTCAACCTCCTCGTCCTCGCCGACATCCTGCGCATCTTCCGCGAGCTGCGGCGGGGGAGCTACGACCGGGAGCGGCTCGAGCAGCGCCTCCTCGACCGGGGCCTGATGAGCCGCTTCGTCCTCCACCGGCTCGCGCGGCGGATCCGCGCGAGCTGGCAGATGTACCCGCTCGGCCTCCTCTTCGGGCTCGGGTTCGACACCGCCACCGAGGTCGGCCTGCTCGCGCTCGCGGCGGGCGCGGCCTCGCACGCGGTGCCCTTCCTCGCGGTGATCTCGCTGCCGCTCCTCTTCGCGGCCGGGATGAGCCTGATGGACACGGCCGACGGCGCCTTCATGAGCCAGGCCTACGGCTGGGCCTTCTCCAACCCGATCCGCAAGATCTACTACAACATCACCGTCACGACGCTCTCGGTGGCGGTCGCCCTCCTCGTCGGCACGGTCGAGCTCCTCCAGGTGGCGGCGGCGAAGCTCGCCCTCGGCGGCGGCATCTGGCGCTTCCTCGACGAGCTCGACTTCAGCACGCTCGGCTACGGGATCGTCGGCCTCTTCGTGCTCACCTGGGCGGCCTCGCTCGCCCTCTGGCGCGCCCGCCGGATCGAGCAACGCTGGAGCGCCTTCCTCGACTGACGGCCGCGCCGGGCGGGCGGCCGGCCCCGAGCCGCGCCGCCCCGCGGCGCGCCGGCACGCGCCACCCCTAGCCGCCGGCGAGGTCGCGGGCGCGGAACGCCGCGAGCGCGGCGAGGGCGGCGGCGGCCCCGAGCGCGAGCATGAGCGCGGCCGCCGCGGGGCGGAAGGGCTGCGCCGGCACGAGCGCGACGTGCGCGAACGGCGTCGCCTGCACGAGCCAGCGCGGCGCGCCGAGGAGGGCGCCGACGAGCTGCCAGAGGAACGTGACGGCGACGAGGCCGTAGCCGACCGGGGCTCCGGCCCCCGGCGCGACCGCGTAGGCGAGCGCGGCGAGGCCGAGGAAGAGGTAGGCGGCGGGAAGCGCGTTCGCACCGGCCTCGAGCAGGCGGGGCAGGGCGACGTCGGCGCCCGCCGTCGCCGCCCCGGCCCACGTCGCGAGCCCGGTCGCGAGCGAGAGGACGGCGGCGGCCGCGGCGGCGAGGGCGAGCCGGCCGGCAAGCCAGCGCCCGCGGGCGACCGGCAGCGCGAGCAGCGTCTCGAGCTGGCCGGCTTCTTCCTGACGGGCGGCGCCGACCTGGGCGCAGGCGAAGAAGGCGACGGCGAGGACGAAGAAGAGGAAGACGAAGCCGAGGTAGCCGGCCGGGGTCGTGATCGAGCCGGCGCCGAGCCTGGCGATCTCCGCCTGCGTCGCCTTCGAGACGTCGGCGGGCGAGATGCTCGTCGAGACGGCGCCGAGCACGTACCCGAAGACGGCGGCGGATGCGACCCAGGCGAGCAGCGTCCCGCGCGTCGTCCGGAACGCCTGGAGCCACGGGCTCGAGAGCAGCAGGAGGTGCGGATCGGCGGTGTCCCGAACCGGGAGGATGCCGGCGCCGACGTCGCGGCGCGCGGCAAGCATCCGAGCCGCGAGGGCGAGGAGGAACGTCGCCGACGCGGGGAGCAGGAGGACGAGCGGCCGGGGGCCGGCGAACGGCCGCAGCTCCTCCGCCCAGCCGAGCGGCGTCGCCCAGCGCAACCACCCGAGGCCAGCGGTCGTGTCCGCGACGGCCCGGAGCAGGAAGAGGGCGCCGACGAGCGCGCCTCCGAGCTCGAGCGCGAGCCGGCGCGTCGGCGCGAGCTGGCCGGCGAGCGCGCCGACGCCCGCGCAGACGGGGACGACGGAGGCGGTCGCGAGGGCGAGGTAGGCGGCGCCACCCAGCGGCACGCCGCCGAGTCCGAGCCCGGCGAGCTCGGCGAGCCAGAGCGTCAGCGCCCCGGCGCCGACCGCGAGCACGGCCGCGAGGGCGAGCGTCCGCCGGCCGACCGGACCGGCGAGGAGGAGCTCGGCCCGGCCGGCGTCCTCCTCGGCGCGCTGCGCCCGGACGGCGGCGAAGAGCCCATAGGCGGCCGCGGCGACCGCGAGCGTGCCGCCGACGCGCCAGGCCGCGTAGCCGGTGACGGTGGCGACGTCGTGCGGCTCGCCGTAGAACAGGCGCAGCCCGACGTTGCCGGCGAAGCTCCGCGCGAACCCGAGCCGCTCGGCCGCCGTCGGGTACGCGTGCCGGTACCCGACCGGCTGCACGGCGGCGTAGAGCCCGAACACGGAGGCGAACGCGAGCGTGCTCACGCGCCCGTCCCGAAGGCGCTGGCGCGCGATCGCGCGCAGCGTCCGCCCGGCGTCAGCCCTCTCCGCCGTCCCCACCGTCGCCCGAGCCGTCGTAGTGGTGGAGGAAGATCTCCTCGAGCGACGGCTGCCGGCTGCTCAGCGTCGCCACCGGCTGGCCAGCGAGCGCGGCGAGGAGCGGCGCGATGCTGCCCGAGACCGAGAAGCGGAGGGCGTTCCGGCCCGCCGGCTCGACCGCGACGTTCGGGAGCGGCGGCAAGCGAGGCGCAGGACCGGCGAAGGTGACGTCGACCGTCTGCCGGCTCAGGTGGCGCAACTCTGCGAGCGTGCCCTGGTCGACGAGCCGGCCGCGGCGGAGGATCCCGACCCGGTCGCACACCGCCTCGACCTCGCTCAGGATGTGCGAGGAGAGGAACACGGTCTGGCCGCGCTCCTTCGCCTCCCGCACGCACTCCCGGAACGCCATCTCCATCAACGGATCGAGCCCGCTCGTCGGCTCGTCGAGCAGCAGGAGGTCGGCGCGGGTCGAGAGCGCCGCGACGAGCTGCACCTTCTGACGGTTGCCCTTCGAGAGCGCGCGCACCCGCTTGCGCATGTCGAGCTCGAACCGCTCGACGAGCTCGTCCCGGTAGCGGACGTCGACGCCGCCGCGGACCCGGGCGAGGAACTCGAGCGTCTCCGCGCCGGTCAGCGACGGCCAGAGCGCGGGCTCCCCGGGGACGTAGGCGACGCGGGCGTGCGCGCGCACCGGATCCTCCCACGCATCCAGGCCGAACAGCTCCGCTCGCCCCGCCGACGGCCGGTGCAGCCCGAGCAGCAGGCGGATCGTCGTCGTCTTCCCGGCCCCGTTCGGGCCGAGGTACCCGTACACCTCGCCCTCCTCGACGGTCAGGTCGAGGCCGTCGAGCGCGAGCGTCTCGCCGTAGCGCTTGCCGAGGCCCTCGGTGCGAATCGCCGCCATCGCGTGCCCGTCGCCCCCGCAGCGCGCGCCGGCTCGCTCGGCGATCGCCCACACGCGAAGCCGCTCGTCGGCGCCCGCCCCGGCGAGCCAGCGCATCGCAGCCGCGAGCTCCCACGCGCGCATTCTGCCCGGACGGCGCCCCGGCCGCGTCCACACCGGCGCCGCGCCGGGCGGCCGGGCGCCGCCCCGACCCCGAGGGCGCCCGGATCCCGCTGCCGCCGTCCGCGTCCCGGCGGTAGAGTCGGCGCGTGGCGGTCGAGTACCGGCCCGCGACCGAGGCCGACCTCGCCGAGGAGTTCGCGGTCTTCGTCGCCGCGCAGGTCGAGCTGCACGAGCGCCGCGGCGCCCCCTGGCAGGCGGGGCCGTTCGACCCGGACGGGCGCTGGGCGCAGGTCCACCGGCACCTCCTCGCCCACGACGGCGAGCGCGCGTTCGTCGCGCTCGACGACGGCCGCGTCGTCGGCTTCACGGCCGCCCTCCTCCGCGGCGGCTGCTGGTACCTGGCGGCGCTCTTCGTCCACCCGGACGCGCAGGGGCGGGGGATCGGCCGGCGGCTGCTCGAGCTCGCCTGGGGCGGCCGGCACCCCCGGCGGGCGACGATCACCGAGGCGATCCAGCCGGTCTCGACGGGCCTGTACGCGAGCCGCGGCCTCCTGCCGGTGACGCCCGTGCTCGCGCTCGCGGGCAGGCCGGCGCTCGCGGCCGACGACACCCTCGAGCGAGCCGCCCCGGAGCCGGAGGCGCTGCGGGCGATCGACCTGGCCGCGTACGGCTTCGACCGCGCCGTCGACCACGCCTTCTTCCGCCGAACCTCCGCCCGCGCGACCGTCTGGGTGCGGGACGGCGCGCCCGCCGCCTACAGCTACCGCAGCCCGTTCGGGATCGGGCCGGTCGCCGGCGTCGACCCCGAGGCCGCCGCCGCGGCGCTCCGGGCGGAGCTCGCCGCGAGCGCGGGCGAGGAGGTCCGCGTCGACGTCCCCGGCAGCGCGCCCGCGCTCGTCCGGGTCGCGCTCGAGGCCGGCCTGCGCCTCGCCGACCCGGGCCTCCTGCTGCTCTCGCCGCCCGAGCGGCCGCCGAGCAGCCTCGCGATCCACAGCTACTGGCTGCTCTGAGGGGACCGTGCCGAGGGGGGAAAGCGCTTCGGGTCGGCCGGCGACGGGCTTCGCCCGCGACCTCCGCGCCTGCCTCGGCGAGATCCTCCGCCTGCCCGTGCCGGAGCCCGCCGCGAGCGACGACCCGGTGCGCTTCTTCGGGCAGTGGCTCGCGGAGCGGAACCTCGGCCTCGTCCCCGTCGCCGACGCCGCCGCGTTCGACCGGCCGGGACCGTGGATCGCCGCCGTCCGCGACCGCGCGGGCATCCACGCCCTCGTGCTCTTCGGGTCGCCGCCCGGGGTCTGGCTCGACCCGAGCGGCGCCGGCCGCGAGGGCGGCCGGATCGAGGCGGGATGGGTGGTCGCGCCGCTCGACCTCCACCTCCCGACCGCGCCGCCGGCCGGCAGGGCGCCCGCCGCCGGCTCGGTGGCGGCGATCCTGCTCGCCCCCGAGGCGGAGGCGCCGCTCGCGCGCGTCGACACGGCCGAGGCGCTCCCCGGCCGCGGGCTCGCCGGCGACCGCTACGCCGCCGGCCGCGGCACCTTCAGCGGCCCGGGGCGCGGGTTCGAGCTCACCCTGGTCGAGGCGGAGGTGCTCGACGAGGTCGGGCTCTCCTGGGAGCAGGCCCGCCGCAACCTCGTCACCCGCGGCATCGCCCTCAACGACCTCGTCGGCCGGCGCTTCCGCGTCGGCGCCGCCGAGTGCGTCGGCCGGCGGCTCGCCGAGCCCTGCGCCCACCTCGAGCGGCTGGTGCGGCCCGGCCTCCTCCGCCCGCTCCTCCACCGCGGCGGCCTCCGCGCCGACGTCCTCGCCGGCGGCCTGATCCGCACCGGCGACCCGATCGAGGCGCTCGACGGTCCCGCGCTCAGCGGCAGGTCCAGCGCTCGCTCCCGGAGAGCACCTTCGCCGGGTCGAGCGGGTCGGCCGCGTGGACGAAGCTGAGCGTGCCGCCGCCGTTCGGGGCGACGTGCAGCCGGTAGCTCCTCGGGGGGCCGTACGTGTGGCCGTCGACCTCGATCCCCTTGGCGCCGCGGTCGCGGGTGTACGTCCCGGGCCCCTTGTAGCTCGTGAAGACGAAGCCGAGCGAGACCGAATGGCCGCCGACCTTCGCGCCGAGCGGGCCGCCCGGCCCCGGGACGTTCCGCCCGACCGGGCTCGAAGGACCCACCTTGTAGTCGGCCCAGGCGGCGCAGCTCCCGGCCCACGCCTCGTTCGTGTCCGTCCAGTGACCGCTCACGTGTACCGCGCCGCTCAGCTCGATCGTCCCCGAGAAGCCGCTGGCGGCGCTCGCCGCCCCGACCGGGACCCCGAGCGCGAGGCACACGACGACGACACTCCTCGGCAGCATGCTCTTCACGACCCCCCTCCTCGTGTCGACCCCGAACGGCCGCGCAGTCTATAGCAAGCGGCGGCGCGCTCGCGCCGCCGCGCCCGCGGCTCAGCGCACGGCGAAGCTGAGCGCGCCCGCCGACCGCCCGGCGAGCACCCTCCAGGTGCCGGTGGTGAGGACCGCGGAGACCGAGCGCCGGCCGACGAACCCGGAGCCGGTCACGTCCGTCGACCGGTGGCCGTTCGTGAGGACGAGGCCCCGCGTCCGGCTGCGGTCGACGACCTCGATCGTGTAGCGGCCGGGCGGGAGCGAGACCACCCGCTTGCCCCTGAAGGAGAGCGTCGGCTTGCCCGCCGTCCCGACGGTGACGACGAGCAGGCCGCGGAAGGGGACGATCGCCGAGCCGACGACGTCCTCGGAGGTCGGGGCGGGCGCGCCCGCGGGGGCGGTGGTCGTCTGGACGGAGCTCCGGCCCGTGCCGGTGCCGACGACGGTGGACGAGGCTCGGAAGGAGTAGACGACCGACTCGTTCCGGTCGAGGTGCCAGGTGTAGGTCGCGTTCGGCTGGAAGTAGGCGTACAGGTCGTGCGTGTCGACCTCGCCGCCGAGCATGTCGTCCTGGATGTTCACGCCCGGCCCGGTCAGCTCCCAGAGCGGCAGCGTGATGCAGTCGCCCGGCCCGTTGAGGACGATCGTGTAGAAGCCGGCCGGGATCACCGTCGGCGGGCCGCTCGTCGTCCCGACCGGCGCGCCGTTCGGGAGCGTGACCGTCACCTGGCCGCTCACGCTGAAGTTGACGATCAGCGAGAGGTTGTCGGCGCGCATGCCGCGGGCGAGGGGCACCGGAAGGAGCGCCGCCGCGAGCGCGAGCGCCGCCGCGAGCGGACGCCACGGCAGCGCGCGAGCCGACCGCGCGACCGCTCGGGACCGGGGCCGCCTCGCGAGGCTCGGAGTGAGCAGGCGCGGCATGGGACTAGGCGGCACGATCGTACACCGCCTCCGCGAGCCGTTCCACCCCGGCGTCGATCTCCTCGGGCGAGGCGAAGCCGTAGGAGAGCCGGATCGCGCTCGCCACGGCGCCGAAGCGGGTGCCGTCGACCGCCGACACGCCGCGCGCGCGGGCGAGGACCGCGCGACCGTCCCGGTGCCCGGGGAGCTGGACCCACAGGAAGAGGCCGCCGGCGGGACGGGACCACGTCGCCTCCGGCAGGTACCGCTCGAGCGCGGCGAGCATCGCGTCGCGCCGCTCCCGCAGGCCCTGGCGCAGGCGCTCGAGGTGCCGCTCGAAGCTGCCGCGGCCGAGGAACTCGAACACGGTCGCCTGGGCGAGGAGCGACGGGGTGATGTACGTGTCGGTCGCCACCTCCGCGAGCTGCTCGGCGACCCGCTCGGGCAGGACGAAGAACCCGACGCGCAGGCCGGGCGCGACCGTCGCCGAGAACGACGAGCTGAACGCCGACCGCCCCTGCGAGAGGTCGAAGAGCGACGGCACGGGCTCGCCCTCGAAGCGGGTGAGCCCGTAGGTGCCGTCCTCGAGCAGCAGGATCGGCTGGGTCTGGAGCATGTTCTGCTGGATGACGAGGTCGACGATCTCGGCCCTGCGCGCCTCGGGCGTCGACCAGCCGGTCGGGTTGTGGAAGCTCGGGGAGAGGTAGACCATCGCCGGCTGCACGTACTGCTGCAGCGTGTTCTGGAGCTCCTCGACCACGATCCCGCGCTCGTCGACGGGGACGCCCTGCAGCATCGCGCCCGCCTCCAGGAGGACCTTCTCCGCCCGGTCGTGGATCGGGTACTCCGTGATCACGGTCCGGCGGGCGGCGAGGCGCCGGGCGAGGAGCGCGAGCCCGTGGAGCTGGCCGTTCGTCAAGACGACCCGCGAGGGGTGGACGGCGAACCACTCGCCGATCAGCTCGCGCAGCGGCCCGTAGCCGGCGCCCGGGCCGTAGGAGAGGAGCGTCCGGCCGTCGCGGCGCAGCGCCGCCTCGGCGCAGTCGGCGAGCTCCTCCAACGGCAGCAGGTCGGGGCCGACCGAGTCGGCTGCGAGCGAGATCGTCCGCACGGCGCGAGCGGGGAGGGATCCGCCGGAGCGGATCCCTCCCGGTCGGTCTAGGCCGTGACGCCCGCCGCCCGCAGCGTCGCGCGGACGCGGGCCGGAGTCATCGGCGCCTCGAAGATGCGAACGCCCGTCGCGTCGAAGAACGCGTTCGCGATCGCCGCGGCGACGGCCGCGGTCGGGGGCTCGCCGTTCCCGGTCGACTGGAGGTCGAGCCGCTGGACGACGACCGTCGTCACCTCCGGGCTGTCCTTGAAGCGGAGGATCGGGTAGGTCACCCAGTCGAGGCTCGTCACCCGCCCCTTGTTGAACGCGACCTCCTCGTAGAGGGCCCGGCTCACGCCCATGACGAGCGCGCCGGACATGTTGTTCTCGGCCTGCGCGGGCGCGACCATCAGCCCGGCGACTACCGCCACGTACGCGTGCTTGACGCGGATCTTGCCGGTCCTGATGTTCACCTCGATGTCGACGACGTTCGCCGCCTGCGAGTTCGCGAACCCGCCCAGCGCGATCCCGCGTCCGGTGCGGACCTCTCCCGTCTGCTTCACCGAGTTCGCGACCCTCGGCTGCCAGTTCGCCGCCTTGGCCACCGCGTTGAGCGCGTCGCGCCACTGCCACTGACCCGCCCCCTGGCCCGTCACCGACTGGCCGACCCCGGTCCCGATCGGGGCCGTGCTGATGTTGTTCAGCCGGAACTGGTACGGATCCTGGCCGGCGAGGTACGCAAGGTGGTCGATCACCTGCTCGTTCGCGAAGCAGGTCTGCGGCGCGTTCGGGGCCCGCAGCGTCGACGTCTTGAAGTAGTTGTTGATCGTCGGCAGCGTCTTGCCGACGATCCGCCGGTTCGGGATGTCGTACTGCGTGCCCGAGTAGGTCGTGTCGGCCGGGCCGTTGCCCGTCGGCGTGAGCGCCTGGCCGACCATCAGCTCGGACGGCGTCTTCGAGTAGGCGGCCATGCCGGTGCTGGTGGCGTCCCAGGCGACGAGCTTGCCGTTCGCGTCGATCCCGCCCTTCACGTCCCAGAGCGTCGCCGGGCCGTAGTTGTCCCAGCCGTGCTCGTCCCAGCGCATCCACTGCACGCGGACCGGCTTGCCGACGACGAGCGAGCAGATCGCCGCGCACTCGTCGTTGTCGACGTGCGCGGCTCCGCCGCCGAACGAGCTCGCGCCCTCGTAGTAGATGACGCGGACGCGGCTGACGTCGTAGGAGCGGTTGAGGCCGAGCGTCTGGGCGGCCGAGTTCAGCGCCGCGGCGACCTGTGGCCTCGTGACCCCGTAGCCGTGCTTGACGTGCCCGTAGATGATCGCGCTGTTCTCGGTCACGTCCGCGACGGAGACGTTCGGGCCGATCGGCGCGTGCATCTGGTAGTGGTACTTGAAGGTGCCGCCCCAGGTCTTCGCCGCCGAGGCCATCGCCGCGTCGACGCTCGACTGCTGACCGGCGAGGCCGGGCGTGGTCGGGCCCTGGGCGGCGATGCGCGCCGGCGCCTGACCCGCCGCGTCGAAGGCCCGCATCCCCTGCCACAGGTCGCCGACGGGGCTGATCGGCGGCGGCTCCGACCAGGCGACCTTGAGCTGCGCCGCGGCCTGGATCGCGTCGTACTCCTTCGGCGCGACCACGGCGAGGAAGTTGCCGACCCGCACGATCTGGACGTTCGGGAGGTCCTTGATCGAGCTCTCGTCGACCGACAGCGGCACCGGGTTCGTGCCGTTGCCGTAGGCGCCCTGGCCGCGCGGCCGGACGACGCGACCGTGCAGCATCCCCGGCACGCGCACGTTCGCGGCGTACGTGAACTTGCCGGTGACGATGTCGGCGATCTCCGGGCGCTTGGGGCGGGCGATCCCGACCTGCTTGTAGCTGTACGGCGACTTCGCCGGCGGCACGCCGGTGTTCAGCGACGTGGTCGCGAACCTGACGTTGAAGAGCTTGCCGCCGATCAGCTGGCCGTAGGTGATCTGCTTGCCGCCGCCCGAGACGACGCCCTTGTCGACGGTGAGGCTCGCGACCGGGACGCCGAGCTGCTGCGATGCCATCTGCAGCAGCGCCTGCTTCGCGGTCGCCGCCGCCATCCGGACGAGCGGGCCGCCCTGCGAGATCGAGCTGCTGCCGCCGGTGTTGCCGGTGTTCGGCGACGGCCAGGGGCCGCCGGTGTCGAACTCCTTGTGGCTGAGCTGGCTGATGTCCATGTCGAGCTCCTCGGCGGCGATCAGCATCAGCCCCACCGTCGAGCCCTGGCCGAGCTGGATCCGGCCGGAGTTGAGCGTGGCCGTGTTGTCGGCATGGATCACGAGGAACGAGTCGACCGAGTTCGGGTCGCCGGGGCCGGGGCTCGCGAACGGGTCGATCCCCGCCGCCTGCGCCCGGCCGCCGGTGCCGGCGAGGCCGAGGCCGACGATCAGCGCCCCGCCGCCCTTGAGGAAGCTCTTGCGGGAGAGCTCGCGCTCGTGGATGAGTCCGGTCATCGCTACTTGCCTCCCTTCGCCATCACCGCGGCCGCCTGCTTGATCGCGGTCAGGATCCGCGGGTAGG
>Ga0070737_10001616_pt1 | contig 31147 bp, 34 predicted proteins | sample Coa_R1_10_FD_66438 | JGI IMG/M metagenome (GOLD analysis project Ga0070737, IMG submission 66438) | Surface soil microbial communities from Centralia Pennsylvania, which are recovering from an underground coalmine fire - Coalmine... | ecosystem: Environmental > Terrestrial > Soil > Unclassified... | reverse complement strand
CGTACGGCTCTGGCAGATGTAGAGGGCGGGGAAGCCGCCCGGCGGGTTGAACCGCCCGCCGCAAAGACGCGCCCCCTCGCCGCTCAGCGGGTCGTAGCGGGGCGCCAGGTGGCGAGAGCCTTGACCGGCGAACCGCGTGAGTGGCGCGGCGGACAGGCGGCGAGCGCCGGCGGCCGGACTTCCATGCCGTTGCGCTCGGCCATGGCCAGCACCGCACTGCTGGCCCCATCGACTGCTTCTGCCGGCACCGGGCCCAGGTGCCACCGGCCCGGCTCCCGGGCCACGCCCCTGGCCGCGGCGGGCGCCTAGCCCGGGCTGGCCTGCCCGACGCGCCGGCGCGTGAGCTCGCAGTATTCGGGGTTGACGTCGTACCCGACCCACCTGCGCCCGGTCGTAGCGGCGGCGACGGCTGTCGACCCGCTGCCCATGAACGGGTCGAGTACCCACTCGCCCCGGAAGGTGTAGAGCTTGATGAAGCGGCGCGGCAGCTCGACCGGGAACGGGGCCGGGTGCCCGACACGCGTCGCCGACTCGGGCGGTATCTCCCACACCGACAGGGTGGACGCCATGAACTCCTCGGCCGAGATGTCGCTGTCGCCGCCGGCCACCCTGTCGAAGCGTCCCTTCGAGAAGCACAGGCAGTACTCGTGCACGTCCCGGATCACGGGATTGACGGCCGACCGCCAGCTCCCCCAGGCGCAGCTGCCGTTGGCCCCCCTGGCCTTGCGCCAGATGATCTCGGCCCGCATCAGGTAGCCGATCCCGAGCATCCGCGCCGTCACTTCGTGCGCCAGCGGGATGTACGGCCGGCGGCCCAGGTTCGCCACGTTGACCACGGCCCGGCCGCCGGGCTGCAGCACCCGGTACGCCTCGCGGAACACCCGCTCCAGGAGGTCCAGGTAGTCGTCGAACGACGCGTCGCTGTCGTACTCCTTGCCCACGTGGTACGGCGGGGAGGTCACCATGAGGGCGATGGAGTTGTCGGGCAGCTCGGGCATGGCCTCAGACGAGTGGGCGAACACCTCGTCGGCGACCGCCGGCTGCGCCGTCGTGCGGTCCTGCGTCTCGGCCACGGCGGCCAGGCCGCGCCCGTAGTAGGCCGACGAGTCGTGGCCTTCGCGCCGTCCCGTCCCGAATGCCGACGTCCTGGTCACCGCTGGGTCCCCCCCTGCACGGCAGCGCCCGTCCCGGCCGGCACCGGCTGGCGGTAGGGGGTGGGCAGGGCATGGCGCGGCAGGTACAGCGGATGCCGCGGCGAGCCGTCGCTGGTGCAGCCAAGGCACGACACCGTGCCGAGCATGCCCAGGACCGCCGCTGCCCGGTCCCGGGCGATGCGGTGCGCGCCCCAGCCCACCACCGTGAGTTCCGCTGAGCACTGGCTGATCCACAGGTCGTTGCCCGGCCCGACGACGTCCTGGCCCTCTCTCGCCGCCTCTGCCATCGCCTGGGGGCTGGTGCTGCGGAACGCGAACAGGTTGTGGACGACCATCTCGCCGTACCCCCAGCGCCGGGCGAAGTCCGCGCAGCGCCGGAGCGTCGGGTCGAGCACGTGCTCGTCGGCGGTCGAGGGGTTGAGAAGGACGAAGCGCACGGTGGGCCCCAGCCGGCCCCCGGTGCCGAGCCAGCGCACCAGCTCGTAGCGGAACCGGCCGCACTGGCTGAACACCGCGTAGCCCTCAGGGCCCCTGCGGGCCACGACGTCCGCCAGGGGGGGCCTGGGCCTGGCCGGCCGCCGGACGGCGCGCGTCAGGCCCGCGTACAGGTCCGTACTTGCCATGTGCAGGACATCGGCGCGAATTGATCGCGGCCTGCAGGATCGCCACCGCCTGGCTCGCGGTCACCCCGGACCTCTGCGCCGCCGCGGCCAGGGCGTCGACCACCTGCTGCGCGCTCAGGCCGTGGTCGAACCCGTAGCACACCGCGTGGCCCACGCCCACCAGGTCGCTGTCGGTCCACGAATTGAGCGACGAGTCGAGCTGCCGGACCGACGACAGGTACTCCTGGTCCGGCGGCGAAGCAGAGCTGGCCTGCACGACGCAGCCAGTACCGGCGACTGCCAGGGCCACGGCGGCAACCAGCCCACGGCCGATCATCGCCCAGACGCTACCGAGCCGTACCAGCCCGGTGGTGCATTTAGGCCCGCTCGTCCCGGCGCACCCGGCGCACCACGGGGACGGCCGGCCTGCCGCCCACGAGCACCGGGTGCACCCAGCGCAGCTCCCGGCGGGCCGAGCCCGGGTCGCGGCGCGCTCCCTCGCCCACCAGGTAGGTGTGCCAGTGGGCGCGCCGCAGGTGCGGCGCCGGCGACGCGTGACTCCCGCCGGCGTCACGCCCCGGGAGGCGCGCGGCGCGCAGCGCCGTGCCCACCCGGTAGCCCACTTCCCACACCCGCGGCACGGACGACGGGGCGGCCTGCCGTCGCGGGCCGGCGCCAGGACGGTCGGGGTCGGCGACGTCGGCGCCGGTGGAGACCAGGTACAGCACCACCGCCATGAACGGGCCGACGAGCCGGTGCACGAGCCCGGCCATCTCCGTCGCGTCGGGAACGGGCAGCGGCCGGCCGGCCCGGCGCGCCGCCTGGTCCACGAATGCGGCGAGCGCGTCCGCCAGGCTGGGCTGGTCCAGGTGCACGGCGACGGGCACGCCGAACGGCGGGCCGCCTGGCACGAAGGCGAGCAGCCGCAGCTCCGGCTGGCTGAGCACGACGTCCCACTCCAGGTGGACGAAGGCGCCGGCGGCGCCGAGATCAAGGTACAGGCCCCACTCCGGCAGCTCGAAGAGCGAGTCGGTCGGCACGTCGCCGGGCAGCTCGCTGGCGACGAGCGCGTCGAGCAGCTCTGGATCGACGCGGTAGATGCCGCGGCCCACCCGCCAGGCGGCCAGCGCGGCGAGCAGCGCCATCCAGCGGGTCTCGTCGCCGGTCATGCGGTCCGTCTCGCCGCTGATCGGCCGGCCGCCGGTGGCCAGTACGGCGGCGCCCGCCATCGGCAGCCAGCACCACTCGGGCCACTCGGGCAGGCCGTGGCCCCGGTCGGCACGCATGGCGTCCAGGACGGCCCACACGTTCGCGCCGAACCGCTCCTCGACGGTGCGCTCGAGGCCCTCGACGCGCCGGACCACCTCGCGGACGTCCTCGCGCCGCCACCACGCCGGCCGCTCGCGCTTGTGCCGCGACGCCCTGCCCATGCCGTGACCTTAGACCGCGGCCGCGACGGCCGGCCCGGCCGTCGCGGCCGCTGCTGGCTGTTACACCCACATAGCACAATCGGGCTGCCGACAGAGACACAGGGAGGGGCTTGATGCACGTACCGGCACATGGGCAGGCGGCACGAGCCGGCCTGCCGTCCCGGCGGCCCGCACCCAGGCGGTGTTACACCCACCTGGTAGTCTAGTGTTACCAACCGGCCCCGGTGGAGGCGACATGGGGACAGACGTAGCAGCGGTACGGCGGATCGCCGCCGAGGCGACCATGACGGGCCTGGCGATGCTCCAGGAGTCGGGCATGCTCGACCCGTTGGTGCTGCTGGTGCGGGACGGCAGGACGGTCGCTGCCGTCCGGGTGGAATTCGACGACGGCCCCTCGTCCCGCGAGCGCTGCTACGCGGGCGTGGCGGAGGTCGCCGGGGTGCTGCGGGCAGAGGGGGCGGTCCTGCTGAACGACGCGGTGATGAACCGGGCCAGCGAGGTGCGGCCCCTCGATGACCCGGCGGCCACCAACTGCCTGGTCGTCACGATGCTCTTGCGCGACTGCGCGGCCACGGCCGTGGTGCCCTACCAGGTGGCCGACGGGGGCCGGATCGTGCCGTGCCTGGATCTGGGCGCGGAGATCTCCCAGATGGCCACCATGCCGTGGTGGAGCACGCAGATCGCCACGGCGCTCGCCGACGGCCCGGACGGCCCGCCGGAAGGCACCGGGGAGAAGGTGGAGACCGGCCTGCGGGCGGTGATGGTTCGGTACTCCCCGCACATCCGGTCGGTGGCCGTCCGCGGCTGAGCCGGCTGGGAAGAACGGAAGAACGGAAGAACGGAAGGAGGAGAGGGCGTGAACGTCGTGAACGCGACCCCTCACGAGATTGCCGTGGTCCTGGACCACGGCACCGTGGTCCTGCCCCCGTCGGGCATCTGCCCGCGGGTGAGGATCGACGCCGTCCCGGACGGGACGGTGGTGGTGGCAGGGCACGAGGTGCCGGTGGTCAGGGCCACCCCCGGCCCCGTCGAGGGCCTGCCGCCAGCTGAGCCGGGGACGGTCTACGCGGTGTCGCGCCTGGTGCTCGACGCCGCGAGGGACCGCGACGACCTGGTCGTCCCGGACGAGATCGTCCGGGACGAGGCGGGACGGGTGGTGGGCTGCCGGCGCTTCGCCCGGTAGCGCGCCGAGGACCAGAAGAGAGGAGGCTGGAGATGAGGATTGTCCTGACAGTAGATCGGGAGACGAAGAACACGGTCCGCTTCGCCGAGGACGAGGAGCAGGGCGCCGACCACCCCGGCGCCCCGATGATCGGCACGCTGTACGTGCAGAAGTTCGCGTGGGTCCAGCTCGGCAAGCCGCAGAAGCTGGTCGTGACCGTGGAGGCATGCGGACCCCAGGCAGACGGGACGTCCGCCACCGGGTGACCGACCGCGCCCCGCAAGCCCCTGGCTTTAGCCATGGGGAGGATGTCAACGAGCCAGTCAACGGCCTGGCGCGTGACGGCGGCACGGCCGCCGGCGCCGCCCGCGCGCACGGCGTGGTCCCGGAGTTCGTGGTCGCCGACTGGGAGGTGCTGCTGGCGTCATAGCGCGATGGGCTAGCACCCGCCGCCCACCGTATGGAGACTGACTCCAGCTCTGGCTGCCCTGCCCGGCACCAGGGCGCGGTTCGACCGAAGCACAGCGGGAGCCCGCACGAGCAGACCGAGCAGAGGGACTGGGCCAGCCCAGCCCTGAAGGGAGGCGAGCGATGCGGACCCGCATCCTTCCCCGCATACTTGTCGTTGTCGTTCTCGCTGTGTCCGTGGGCCTCGGAGGGGGCCCGGCGCCGGCGCACATGGCGCCGGCGCCGGACCGGGCGCCGGCTGTGCCCCCGGCACCGGCGCCCCGGACGTCTTCCGTCCCTGCCGTGCTCCGCGGCCTTCGCCCCCTGCTGGCCACTGGGGACGTGCCGGCAGCGGGCTCGGGCACTCCCGGGGAGAGCCAGCCGCCGGACTACGAGGCGTGGAGCTTCGTCGCCCGGTGCGAGGAAGGCGGGTGGGTGGGGGCGTCGGGCCCGGCGTACCCCGACAGTCTCGGCATCAGCGCGGCGGCGTGGTACGCCCACGGGGGAGGGGCGGACACGTCGCCGGCGGCGCAGATCGCGGTCGCCCGTGCCGTGGTCGCGTCCCTCGTGGGCCAGGTGGTCCAGGGGGTCGTGGTGTACCCGGGTTTCGTGCCCGACTGGGGCGGGGTGTGCCGCGGGTCGTGGTAGCGGGCAGGCCCGCCAGCGGCCTCGTCCCGGCCCGTCGCCGCTCGCGCCGCACCGCCGGCCGGGCCGTGCCCGGGCCGCTCCACGCCGTGCCAGCGGGCCGGCGGGCGGTCCCGCGCCGCAACGCCAGGAGACGCTACCCTCCGGTAGATGAGTCGCTCGGGGGAGCCTCGCCGGCGGCCCGCCCGGGCCGACGTCCCGAAAGGGAGACGGCGGGCGGTGCCGGTCAACGGTCAACGGCCGGTCCAACGGTCCGCCCCGGCGTCCCGGCAATCTCCTCCCCGCGGACCGTTCGTCTTCCTCTACGGGTCGCTCATGACGAGCGAACCCGGCCGCAAAGAGAACCCGTGGATCGACGACATGCTGGTCGCGGTCTCCCCGGCACTGGTCGTCGGGACGCTGTTCGATCTCGGCGAGTACCCGGGCCTGGTGCTGGCCGGGGACGGCATGGTCCGCGGCGAGCTGTACCGGGTCGTGCCGTCGGCCGCCGGCGAGCTGTTCCGCCGGCTGGACGCGTTCGAGCGGTTCGACGCCAACCGGCCATCTGAGTCCCTGTTCGTCCGGCGAATTGTCCGCCTCTGCTGGCCGGAGGAGGACGCGTGGGCGTATCTCGCCAACAGGAGCACCGGCGGGCTTCCGGTTGTGGAGTCCGGCGACTGGAGCGCCTACCGCCGTCGGCGGGACGGCGGGCGTGCCGCTCACAGTTGTGTCCCGGCGACCGATACCAGTTCCGATAGCCATTGAGCATCAAGGAGGAGCCCATGCTCATGTCCATCCTGGAGCGCCTGCGGTCGGCCAGGCCGGCCGAGATCGAGGGCGAGGAGGCCGCGGAGGCCGGCTTCACCCTCATCGAGCTGATGGTGGTGCTGCTCATCATCGCCATCCTGCTCGCCATCGCCATCCCGACCTTCCTCGGGGTGACCAGCTCGGCCAACGACCGGGCGGCGCAGTCGAACCTGACCAACGCCCTCACCGAGTCAAGCGCCGTGTACCAGGCGAACAGCCAGAGCTACACCGGCATCACTGCTTCCACGCTCTCGGGCTCGGCACCGGAGTTCTCGTGGACCACGGGCGCGTGCACGGCGAGCACGGCCAACTGCGTCAGCTTCACCGTCAGCGACGCCGCCGTGAGCGGCGACGGCCAGGTGCTCGTGCTGGCCGACGCAAGCAAGACGGGCGAGTGCTGGTACGCGGTGAGCGTCCAGGCCACGCCCTCGAGCAGCGTGGGGTGGTTCGCTGCGAATCAGCCGCTTGCCGACATGTCGAGTCCCCTCAAGGCGGGCACGTACTACTACAAGCACTCGGCCAACAGCTGCACCGCCAGCGCCATCGCCAGCTACGGGACCATCACCAACCCCGGCGGTACGTCCTGGTCGAGCGCGGCCAGCTTCTGACGGCACCTGCCCGGCGGACCCCGGCCGCTTCGGCGGCCGGCGTCTCGGGCGCGGCGCGAACCGCAACCGACCCGGCAGACTGCCGGGTCGGTCCGCGTCCGGGCGACTGGACGCGTGCTGGGGGGACGGCGCCGGTGCGGGTCCCGCCCGACGGGCCCCGGCCGCCGGCTAGCGGCCCGGCGGGGGTGCCGGGATCGGCGGGACCGACGGCAGGGGCGGCAGCGAGCCGGGTGCGGGCGGGTAGCGCCTGGTGGCGTCGGGCCACTGGCTGTGCCAGCCGGATGCCGGCGGGAGCGCCGCCCGGCAATAGTCACGCGCCTGGGTGCGCGACGAGAAGGACGTGATCCCGTAGCGCAGCGGGCGGCCGGGGCGGTAGTCGACCATGAAGCACTGGGTCCCCGAGAGCGACGCCAGCCGGTAGCTCTGGGACTGCGGGTCGTCGGAGTACACCGAGATCACGTCCGGCGACCAGCTGGTGAAGGTGCTGTAGGTGATGGTCCTGGCCTGGGGCGTGAGCGCGAAGCGCGTGGCGACGCGGTTGGACAGGTCCGGGATGCGCGCCGCCCACCCCGGCGGCAGGGGGAACAGGGCGCCGGTGGCGCTCAGGTGCGGGCCGAACATGAGCCGGGCCTGGGTCACCTGGGCGGGGGTGCGCCGGGCCGGGGGGATGTCGAGAGGGTAGGGGAGTCCCCCGGACCGGCGGGGGGGATGGTGGGCGAGCACGCTGCCCGCGACCGCCGCCGCCACCACCACCGCCGCCCCGGCCGCCCCGAGCGCCCCGGCGCGCCGGCGCCGGCGCACGGTCTCCTGCGGACGGGGTGCCACGACCTGTCCATCGGCGCGCCGGGGCGCCGCCAGGCGGCGCGGCGTTGCGAGGGCGCCCCGGCGCGCCGTGATGCTCACCAGCAGCAGGTCCGGTAGACCGGCGGGCTGGTCGGCGAGCCGGCGAAGGGCGCCGAGCCGAAGGCGAAGATGCCCCCGTCCGAGGCCACGAGCCAGTAGCCCTTGCCGTCCGGGGTCCCGGCCATGGCGACGACCGGCCTGGCGAGCGTCTGGCCCCCCATCGAGCCGTAGAAGGCGGCGTCCCCGAAGGCGAAGATGCCCCCGTCCGAGGCCACGAGCCAGTAGCCCTTGCCGTCGGGGGTGGACGCCATGCCCACCACCGGCCTGGCGAGGTACTGCCCGCCCATGGAGCCGTAGAAGGCGGCGTCCCCGAAGGCGAAGATGCCCCCGTCCGAGGCCACGAGCCAGTAGCCCTTGCCGTCGGGGGTGGCTGCCATGCCCACCACCGGCCTGGCGAGGTACTGCCCGCCCATGGAGCCGTAGAAGGCGGCGTCCCCGAAGGCGAAGATGCCCCCGTCCGAGGCCACGAGCCAGTAGCCCTTGCCATCGGGGGTGGCTGCCATGCCCACCACCGGCTTGGCCAGCCAGTGGCCGCCCATGGAGCCGTAGAAGGCGGCGTCCCCGAAGGCGAAGATGCCCCCGTCGGATCCCACCATCCAGTAGCCGCCACCGTCGGGGGTCGCGGCCATGCCCGCCACGTCGTCAACCGACGGGGCGCCCGGCGAGCGCAGGGAGCCCTGGTCGTGGTTGTGGTAGGAGGAGGACGCGGGCTGCTGGTTGGGGCTCGGCTGGGGCTCGCAGTCGGCCAGGTTGCCGTCCTGGCCCGCCAGCCAGTAGTCCTGGCCCGCCGCGAAGGACGCCATGGCGACCCACGGGGCGTGCGTCGGCGCGTCGGTGGCGCAGCTCGGCGGGGGCGGGGGGTTGGGGGGGTTCAGTACCACCTGGACCTGCTGCTGGTACTGGGGCGCGGGGTCGTATCCGTTGCCCCCGGCCTGGTTGAAGTCGATGATGCAGGTCCCAGGCGCCCAGCCCCAGCCGATCGACGGCGGGTAGTAGCCGCCCATGTCGGTGCCCCCGCTGCTGTAGACGCAGGAGCCGTAGGTGGACGCCGGGTCCACGGAGAAGGTGACGGGGTTGCCCGACCCCCCGCCGCTGCAGTTGGGGTAGTAGCCGATGGGGCTGGCGGTGTCCTGGTAGTCGTAGGGCGCCGGGTTGTTCTGCGGGGTCCCGTCGACCGTCACCGGGTTGGGCGGGGGGCTGCAGGTGATGGTCTGGGGCTGGTTCGCGCCCGCCGGCGCGGCGCTCAGGCCCACGGGGGCGGCCACCGCGGCCAGGCCGGCCACCACGAGCAGCAGGCGGCGCCGGGGGGCGCTGCGTCTGGGTCCCATGCCGTTCCTCCTTCATGACCAGGCGCCGCGTCGGCACCTTTCGCGTGGAACACTACCGGGTGCACGCGTCGTGTCCCGGGTGCAGTCGGCGGCGGTCATGCCGCTGTTCGGCGGAGCGATGCTGTCGCTCTTCCCGTGGCCATGGGGAGCACCGGGGCGGTCGTCTCCCGGGCGGTGGGCCGCTTCGGGACGCGACCATTTCTCACCGCCGGGCCCGCCATTGTGGGGACCGGCCTCACCCCGCTCTCTCGCCTGGGCGTCCACAGCACGTACGTCGTCGCCGCCGTCTCGCTCGTGGCCGTGCGCGACGTGCCACGCGGCGCCCGCCGGCCCGCCGGGTGGCGCCGGGGGCTGAGCCGGTCGGTCAGCGGGGACACGAAGGCGTGACCACTGTCCGAACGGCAGCCGGGAACGGGCCGAAGGGCCCTAGGCGCAGCGGCCGCGCTGGTGGATCCTCGGCACCGTCGCCACGTGCGCGACGTGCTGGTCACCGGCGATGGGAGGTACGGCCATGTCGTCGACGGCAATTGCACCCGAACGCGAGGGGGAACGGAGTGAGGCGACGACCGGCAAGGTCTCGATCGTCATGTTCAGCGGCACCGCCGACAAGTTCATCCCCCTGGGGGTGATCAGCCAGGCCGCAGCCGCCATGGGCATGGAGGTCCAGGTCTTCGTCACCGGCTTCGCCCTGCTCGGCTTCACCAAGGACCACCACGACCTGCCGTTCCCGGCGGAGTTCGCCGGCCTGGCGCCAGCGCTGTCCGAGGGGATGGAGGCTGCCCACGTCGCACCGTGGGACGCCATGGTGCGCCAGGCCAAGGAGATGGGTGCCAAGGTCTATGCCTGCTCGATGATGGCCGAGGTCATGGGCCTTCGGCGCGAGGACTTCAACGACTTGGTCGACGACATGGTCGGTGCGGCCACCTTCGTGCAGATGGCCGAGCACGGTGAGACCTTCTTCATCTGATGCCCGCCGACGTTCATCTGACGCCGACGTTCATCTGACGCCGTCCGAAGACACTCGAGACGTCGAGCACCGTTCGATTCCACCGAAGCGTCACCGAGGTACCGGAGGCAACCAATGCCAGACGCCAACGCCACCAGCGCACCAGCCGGCCCCCGCACCGTGATCGACGCACGCGGTTCGCCGTGCCCGGGGCCCATCACGGACCTGTCGATGGCCTATCGCCGGGCCACGGTGGGCGACGTCATCGAGCTGTGGGCGACCGATCCCGGCGTCCGGCCGGACGTCCAGGCGTGGGCGGCCAGGACCGGCAACCGGGTGGTGTCGATCGACGAGCAGGCAGACAAGATCGTCGTCGTCCTCGAGATCCTGCGGCGCTGATGGCCAGACGTGTCCTCATCATCGGAGGGGGTGCCGGCGGCACGATGCTCGCCAATGCACTGGACCGGCGGCGCTTCGAGGTGACCGTGGTGAGCGCCTCGGCCGAGCACCTCTTCCAGCCCGCGTTGCTCTACGTCGCCTTTGCCGGAGACCGGAGCTGGCCGGTGCGCGACGAACGGCGGCTGCTGGCGCGCCACGTGCGCTTCGTGCACGACGCGGTCACCCGGATCGACCTGGGGGCCCACACCGTCACCACCGCCAGCGGCGGCCGCCTCGACGGCGACGTGATCGTCGTGGCAACCGGCATCCGCACCGATCCCGGGCAGATCCCCGGACTGGCGGAGACCGTGGATCGGTTCGGCGACTACCACTCCACCGTCGATCGGGCACGCAGGTTGTGGGCAAGCCTGCAGGACTTCGAGGGGGGCACCATCGCCCTGGGGCAGAGCACGGCGATCTGCAAGTGCCCCCCATCGCCGGCCGAAGGCATCCTGTTGGCGGACCGCCTGTTGCGTCGGCGTGGGCTGCGGGAGCGGAGCCGGCTCGTCTTCTTCACCCCCTACCCCCGCGCCTACCCGGCCCCCGCCATGAGCGAGATCGTCGAACCGATCTTCGCTCGCCGTGGCATCGAGCTGCGCACCTTCTTCGACGTGGACCGGATCGATCCCGCCACTCGCACCATCTCCTCCATCGAGGGCGACGACATCCACTACGACCTGCCCATCGTCATCCCGCCCTTCGTCGGGGTGGACATCGCCTACGAGCCCGCCACCGTGCTCGACGAGAACCGCTTCGTCCGCACGGACCGGGCCACCCTGCGCATCGAGGGTGCCGACGACGCGTACGCCATCGGCGACGCCACGAACCTGCCGACGTCGAAGTCGGGCGTGGGCGCCCACCTGCAGGCCAAGGTCGTGGCCGAGGCGCTGGCCGGCCGGCCGGCGCGCTTCGGCGGGCGCACGCACTGTCCCCTCGACACCGGCGACGGACGGGGAACCTTCGTCCGGGGCTCCTTCGAGGCGCCCGTCGTGAAGTCGCCCCCCACGCGCCTGAAGCACCTGATGAAGATGGCGTTCGGCCGGGTCTACTGGCTCAGCCTGCGCGGCTGGCTGGAGCCGCTGTTCACCGTGTACTTCCGGGTCACCGAGCCCACGGCGACCCCCCAGCCTGGGGCGAAGGCCCCCGCGCCGTGACCGCCGGACGCGGGGATGCGGCGCGACGACACCGCGCCCTGGCACCGCAGGGTGACGCCGTGCTGCGCGCCGTGACGCCGTGTCATCGGCCGGTGGCGGCAGCGTTGTAGAACAGGTTCTATACTGAGGACCCCTGACGTGGCCGACCCTCAGCGGCGGCCAGCGGCCCTGCGGAGGTGGTCCATGGCCCAACCCGTCATCGTCGAGGCGGTGCGCACCCCGATCGGCAAGCGCAACGGCTGGCTGTCGGGCCTGCACGCGGCCGAGCTGCTGGGAGCCGCCCAGGTGGAGCTCGTCAAGCGGGCGGGGATCGAGCCCGCCGAGGTCGAGCAGATCGTGGGGGGCTGCGTCACCCAGGCGGGCGAGCAGGCCTCCAACGTCACCCGCACGGCCTGGCTCAACCAGGGCCTGCCCTACGAGGTGGCGGCGACCACCGTGGACTGCCAGTGCGGCTCCGCCCAGCAGGCGAACCACTTCGTCGCCAACCTGATCGCGGCGGGCGCCATCGAGGTGGGCATCGCCTGCGGCGTGGAAGCCATGAGCCGCGTGGGTCTCGGGATGAACGTCATCAACGGTCCGGGCACGTCGCGCCCCGAGGGCTTCCCCTGGGACATGCCCGACCAGTTCGGGGCGGCCGAGCGCATCGCCCAGAAGTACGGCATCAGCCGGCAGGACGTCGACGACCTGGGGCTGGCCTCGCAGCGAAAGGCGGCCCAGGCATGGGCCGAGGGCCGCTTCGACCGTGAGGTCGCACCCATCGAGGCGCCCGTCATCGGCCCCGACGGCCCCACGGCGCAGCGGCAGGTCGTCGGCCGTGACCAGGGGCTGCGCGACACCACGGCGGAGGGGCTGGCAGCGCTGCGGCCCGTGCTCCCCGACGGCATCCACACCGCCGGGAACTCCTCGCAGATCTCCGATGGCGCCGCCGCCGTACTGTGGATGTCCGAGGACCGAGCCCGTGCGGCCGGCCTGCGGCCCCGAGCGCGCATCGTCGCCCAGGTGCTGGTGGGATCCGACCCCTACTACCACCTCGACGGTCCCATCGCCGCCACCGCCAAGGTGCTCGAGAAGGCCGGCATGACCACAGACGACATCGACATCTTCGAGGTGAACGAGGCCTTCGCCTCGGTCGTGTGCTCGTGGCAGAAGGTCCACGAGATCCCGTGGGAGAAGGTCAACGTCAACGGCGGCGCCATCGCCCTCGGCCACCCCGTGGGCTCCACCGGCAGTCGGCTCGTCACCACCGCCCTGCACGAGCTCGAACGCCGCGACGCCAGGTTCGCGCTGGTGTCGATGTGCTGCGGCGGTGCGCTGGCTACCGGCACCATCCTCGAGCGCTTGTGAGTGCGGCGGACCGACCCGGCGGAGGCGTGTCGATGAGCAGCGTGGGCACCGAGCACCTGCGCTTCGAGCGCCACGGCGCCACCGCCGTGGTCACCATGAACCGCCCGGAGAAGCGCAACGCCTTGAGCCTGCCCATGCTCGTGGGCATGTGGGATGCATGGCAGGAGATCGACGGCAACGACGACATCCGCTGCGCCGTGCTCACCGGTGCCGGCGGTGCGTTCTGCTCGGGGATGGACCTCACGTCCATGTCCTCGCCCGAGGCCGAGGCATACCAGCACCGCATGGCCGAGGATCCCGACCTCCACTGGAAGGCGCTGCTGCGCCACTACCACCTGCGCAAGCCGCTGATCGCCGCTGTCGAAGGTGCAGCGGTGGCCGGCGGTACGGAGATCCTGCAGGCCACCGACATCCGCGTGGCAGGTGCGAGTGCTCGCTTCGGGGTGTTCGAGGCCCGCCGGGGCCTGTTCCCCCTGGGCGGATCGACCGTCCGGTTGCGCCGCCAGATCCCCTACACCGTGGCCATGGACCTCCTGCTCACTGCGCGCGAGGTGAGCGCGGCCGAGGCGAAGGAGATCGGTCTCATCGGCAGGGTGGTGCCCGACGGCACCGCCCTCGACGAGGCGCTGCGCATTGCCGAGGTGATCTGCGCGAACGGGCCGCTGGCGGTGGAGGCCATCAAGCGCTCCGTGCGCGAGACCGAGGGCCTGCCGGAGGACCGGGCGCTGCAGGTCGAGCTCGAGATCGGCAGTCCGATCTTCGCCACCGAGGACGCGGCCGAGGGCCAGCGTGCCTTCGCCGAGAAGCGCCAGCCCGTGTACCGGCGCCGCTGAGCAGGCACCGGCAGGCACACGGAACGGATCCAGGGCAGCGGGCGGATCGATGAGCAGCGCGTCCCGGCCCGGCGTGTCGGACTTCGGCATCTCGGGGGGAGACGGCGCCGTTCACCGCGGCGACGACCCCCGCTTCGACCTGGCGGCCGCCGTGCGTCGGGTGGTGGCCGCCATCGTGGCCGGAGACATCGACGACGAGCACCTGCGTGCCGCCACGGCCGCCGTCGCCTCGGTCGCCGACGCCCTGGAGGCGGCCGCCGGTCCCCACCGCCGCCCGCGCGTCCAGCCCGATCCGGCCGGGGCCGCCCAGGACTTCTTTCCCACCAGTCCGGTGATCGGGTTCGCCAACCCGTTGGCGCCACCGGTGCGGGTCGAGGTCGTCGACGGCGAGCTGCAGGGCACGGCCTGGTTCGACTACCAGTACGAGGGACCGCCGACCTGCGTGCACGGCGGGGTGATCGCCCTGGTGATGGACGAGCTGCTCGGCTCGGCCAACATCGTGGCGGGGAACCCGGCCATGACCGGCACCCTCACCATCCGCTACCGCAGGCCCACCCCGCTGCGCACCGAGCTCCGGCTGCGGGCCCGCTGCCTGGGACGCAGCGGGCGCAAGGTCCGGGCCTGGGGCGGCATGTACCTCGGCGACGAGCTGACCGCCGAAGCCGAGGGCATCTTCGTCGAGCTGGGGCCGGAGCGTTTCGTGGCGATGATCGCCGAAGCCGGCCTGGCGTCCGCCGGCGACGCCAGTGCCGGACCCGCCGGCGGGGCGGCGGCGGGCTGAGCGCCGGCCGGCCCGGGCGCGCCCGGACGGCACAACCGGAGCACAACGGCCGGTCCCGTACCAGCTGCCGGGCGGGGTCCGGAGGCAAGATGGCACCCGGCACGCGGGTCAACCCGGCGGCCCGACGCGCCGATACCTGACTGGGGGTCGTCGGTCCCGGCGCGGGCGGGTGCCGGCACCGTGGGAGTAGGTCGGGGTGGCGCCTGTGGACGGACAGCGACGGGGTCGGCACGGCGGTGCACCACCGGGGACCCGCCCGCGGCAGGAGACCGCCCCGTCCACTCACCTGGGGACCGTTCCGTTCGCTGCCACCGCCGGCGCTGGGGACGTTGCCGGGCTCGAGACCTTCCTGGAGCTGGGCAGCGAGATGTTCGTGGCGTTCGACCCCGACGGCCGGTTCGTCTGGTGGAACGAGGGCTTCGCCCGGGCCCTCGGCTACGGCGCGGACGAGCTGTCGGCGTTCACGGCCAGCCAGTTGGTGCACCCCGACGACCTGGCAGCTGCCGAGGCTGCCACCGAGGACGTCCGCCGGGGCACGCCGGCACGCTGCGTGGCGACGCGCTTCCGGGCCCGGTCGGGGGAGTGGCGGTCGTGGGAGTGGAACGCCGAGTACGACCCCGCGTCGGGGCTGGTCTACGCGGTCGCTCGCGACCGCACCCGGCAGCGCGCCGCCGAGGACGAGGTACGGGCGGTGCGCGCCGAGCTGCAGGACATCATCGACCACTCGGTCGCACCCATCTTCGTGAAGGACCTGGCGGGCCGGTACCTGATGGTGAACGACGCCTTCCTGCGCCCGCTGGGCCTCCAACGCCGCGACGTCGTCGGCCGCACGCCGTGGGAGATCTGGCCGGAGTACCCGGTCGCTGCCGACGCCGCCGATCGCCGGGTGGCTGCCTCCGGTGCCACCGAGACCACCGAGGACGTGGTCGAGCTGGCCGACGGGCCTCACACCATCCTCACCACGCGCTTCGCCGTGCGTGACGAGGTGGGGGCGATCTGGGCCACGGCTGGCATCGCCACCGACATCACGGACCGGATCCGGGCCGAGCAGGAACGGCGAGAGCACGAGCGCGTCTTCGACACCATCACCCGTGCCTCGCCCGACGTGGTGACCCTGCTCGGTCCCGACGGGGCCATCGTCGAGATGACCGACGCCTCCGCGGCCATCGTGGGCCAGGTGCACGACGTCACGTCGTCGCAGCTGGCCACGCTGGTGCACCCCGACGACGCACCGGAGGTCCTGCGCACCTTCGGAGCGCTGCTCTCCGGCGAGCTCGGGACGGCGGAGGTCCGCTACCGCGTGCGCGGCGTCGGAGGGCAGTGGGTGACCTACGACTCGCGGGCCCGCGCCGTGCGGGGCGATGACGGCGGGATCACCGGCGCCATCGTGGTGTCCCGTGACGTGACCGACGAGCTCGAGGTGGAGCAGCAGCTGCGCGACGCGGTGGAGGCGACGGAACGGGCCAGCCGGGCCAAGTCCGAGTTCCTGTCGCGTATGAGCCACGAGCTGCGCACCCCCCTCAATTCGGTGCTCGGCTTCGCCCAGCTGCTCCAGCTCGACGCGCTGCCCGAGCGGCAGGCGGAGGCGGTGGGCCACATCCTGCGCGCCGGTCGCCACCTGCTGAACCTCATCGACGAGGTGCTCGACATCGCCCGCATCGAGACGGGCCACGTGGAACTGTCGCTCGAACCGGTCGACGTCGGAGCAGTGGTGGCCGACGCCGTGTCGCTCACCCGGCCGATCGCCGGACGCCGGGGGGTCAGCCTGGAGGTCGTGGCGGGGCTCGCACCGGCCGCCCCCACCGTGCGGGCGGATCGCCAGCGCCTGCTGCAGGTGCTGCTCAACCTGCTGTCGAACGCGGTGAAGTACAACCGGCCCGGCGGCTGGGTGCACCTGCAGGTGTCGGCGGCAGACGAGCGCACCGTGGCCCTGTCGGTGTCCGACTCCGGACAGGGCATCCCCGAGGACCGCCTGGCGCGGGTGTTCGAGCCTTTCGACCGGCTCGGTGCCGAGCACTCGGGGGTGGAGGGAACGGGCGTGGGCCTGACGCTCACCAAGCACCTGGTCGAGCGCGTGTCGGGCACCATCTCGGTGACCTCGGTGGTGGGGCAGGGCACGACGTTCGAGGTGCGCCTGCCGGCCGCGCCCGCCCCGGCGCCCGCTCCGCCGCCGGCGGGGTGCGACGGGTCGCAGCCGGCGGCCCCGTCCCACCTGCGGGTCCTGCACGTCGAGGACAACCTCACCAACCTGAAGCTGGTGGAGCAGGTCCTCACTCGCCGCGGCGGGATCGAGCTCATGGCCGCCATGCAGGGCAGCCTGGGACTGGAGCTGGCACGCGAGCACCGCCCCGACCTGGTGCTGCTCGACCTGCACCTGCCCGACATGCACGGGACCGAGGTCATCCGGCTGCTGCGGGCCGACCCCCGCACGGCGGACGTCAACGTGGTCGTGGTCAGCGCGGACGCCACCGCCGCGCGCGACCTGCGGCTGCGCTCGCTGGGCGTGGCCGGCGTGCTCACCAAGCCCATCGACGTGCGCGAGCTGCTACGCGTCGTCGACGGCACCGACCCCTCGAGCGAGGCGGGATGACCCGCCGCGGCGCACCCGGCGCGCCGGCGGCCGGCCCCGCGCGGTCCGGCTCGGCCATGCCCGGCTGGATGTCGGCCCACCCGGCCGCGGCCCGCCTCCGTCCCGAGTGCTTCCTGGCGCTTTCGGTGGAGCCGCTGTGCGTGGTGGACGGCGGCGGGCGCGTGGTGTGGTGCAACCGGGCGTTCGAAGAGGCGCTCGGGGCACGGCCCGGCGGGCTGCTCGGCGACGAGCTCGCGTCCCACGCGCACCCGGCCGACCGCCTGCTGCGGTTGGCCACCGCAGATCGCCTGGCGGCGGGCGGCGAGATCGCGGACGTTGCCGTACGTCTCCGGCACGCCGACGGCAGCTGGCGGTGGTTCGACTGCGTCCTGCGGGGCGACCCGGTCCTGCAGCAGACCTACATCGCGGCGCGCGACGTGACCGAGGCGCACGCCGGGTCGCGCGCCGTGCGGAACTCGGCCGCCCGTCTGCAGGCGCTGCTCGAGCACGCGCCGGCCGCCGTGTTCGTGAAGGACCTCGAGGGTCGCTACCTGGTGGTCAACCGGGAGTGGTCGGAGCTCAACGGCACGCGGCCGGAGGCCGTGATCGGGCGGACGGCCGCCGAGGTGTGGGGCGAGGAGGCGGCCCGGGTCATCGCGGCCCACGAGCGTGACCTGCTCGAGCGCGGCGTGATCACCACCGACGAGGAGATGTCCACGGCACGCCGCGGCCGGCGGGTGTACCTCATGACCCGCTTCGTCCTGTGCGGGAGCGACGGCGCGCCCCGGGCCATCGCCGGCATCGGCACCGACATCACCGAGCGCACCCGGGCAGAGGCGGCCCTGGCCCGGCGCGAGCGCCTGCTGTCCACCCTGCTGCAGGCGAGCCCGGACATCATCAGCCTCATGGACCGCCACGGGCACGTGGTGGAGGTGACCGAGGCCGAATGGCGGATGCTCGGGCACCGCCACGAGCGCCCCGTCGACGAGCGGCTCTTCGAGCTGGTGCACCCCGAGGACTTCGACCGGGTCGCCAGGGTGTTCGCCCAGCTGGTGGCCGGGAACGTCCCGCGGGTCGAGGTCCGCTACCGCGTGCGCCACGCCGACGGCCGCTGGGTGACGGTCGACACCCGGGCGCGGGCGCTGGTCGACGACCACGGCGCCTTCGACGGCGCGGTGGTCGTGACCCGCGACGTCACGGCCAAGCTGGAGGCCGAGGACCGCCTGCGCGCCGCGCTGGCCGCGGCCGACCAGGCCAGCCGGGCAAAGTCCGAGTTCCTGTCGCGCATGAGCCACGAGCTGCGCACCCCGCTCAACTCGGTGCTGGGATTCGCCCAGCTGCTCCAGCTCGACGAGCTGCCGCCGGCGCACGCGGTCGCAGTCGACCACATCCTGGCGGCCGGGCGACACCTGCTCACCCTGATCGACGAGGTGCTCGACATCGCCCGCATCGAGTCGGGCTACCTCGAACTGCTGTCCGAGCCCGCTGACCTGGCCGAGGAGGCGGCGGCAGCGGTCGACGCCGTGCGCGAGCGCGCTGGTGCCGCTGGCGTGGCGGTGCACGTCGTCCCTGGCGCGCAGGTCCCCGCAGTTCGTGTCGACCGCGAGCGCCTGCGCCAGGTGCTCGGGCACCTGCTCGCCAACGCAATCGCCTACAACCGGCCCGGTGGCCGGGTCGAGGTGGCCGTGTCGTCGATCGGTGCCGACCGCGTCCGCGTCTCGGTGACCGACACCGGCTGGGGCATCGCCCCTGCGGACCTGGCCAAGGTGTTCGAGCCCTTCGAACGTCTCGGTGCCGAGGGGCGCGGCGTGGAGGGCACGGGCGTGGGACTGGCCCTGGCCCAGCGCCTGGTGACCCGGATGGGCGGGGAGATCCGCGTCGAATCGGTGCCCGGCCAGGGCAGCACGTTCTCCGTGGAGCTGCCGGTGCTGGGTGCGGAGGAGCCCGCCTGGCTCGGCGCCGGTCCGCAGGCGGATCGGCGGCCCGGCGCGCTCGCAGGCGACGAGGCCGGGGACGGCGAAGCGGGCATGGTCGGCGGTCGGCCCCATGACGTACCGCTCGGCGCGCACCCGCAGCCCGCCGATGCGACCGTCGCCGCCGGGTCCGGCGAGGCCGATGCGGCCCACCGGTCACCGGGGCCCACCGAGGCACCCGCGCCGTTCCGGGTGCTGCTGGTCGAGGACGACCTGCCCAATTACCGCCTGGTCGAGCGGGTGCTGGCCCGGCGGCCAGGCGTGGAGGTCCTCGGCGCCATGCACGGCGGGCTCGCCCTGGAGCTGGCCCGGGAGCACCGGCCGTCCCTGGTGCTGCTCGACATGCACCTGCCGGACCTGGCCGGTCCCGAGCTGCTCCGGCTGCTGCGCTCGGACCCCGACACCGCTGGCATCCCGGTCGTGGTGGTGAGCGGGGAGCCCGACGTCCCCGAGGTCCGCCGCTTGCTGCGGGGCGGGGTGGCCGGCTACCTGGCCAAGCCCTTCGACGTCCATGCCTTGTTGCAGCTGGTCGACACGTTCCGTCCCCAGCCAGCCGGCACCACCGGACCGCCATCGCCCGGATCGAGGCCGGCACCGGCTCAGTAGGTGGTGCCGGCTGTGGTGGTCGTGGCTGCCGTGGTGGCCGTGGCTGCCGTGGTGCTCGTGACCGGGTTGCCCGACGCGTCGAGCAGGTACCACGTCCCGCCGAAGCTGGTGAGACCTTCACCGTTGGCCTGCCGCGGGCCGGTGTCGCCGGCATAGGTGTAAAGCGGCCAGCTGCCGTAGGTGACGTAGCGTCCCCCGTCCTCACCGCGCACCGTGCCGAGGAGCGACGCCCGGACGCCGGGGCCGGCGGTGGGGGCCTTCACGCTGCCGGGGAGCTCGACGCTGGGCCACACCGTGGTGCACCCGTTGGCGTCGGTGCAGGTGATGACGCCACCCCGCTCGGAGCTCAGCAGGTACAGGGCACGCCCCCGGCCGTCCACCAGCACCGTGCCGTACGGGGGGATCTCCGCGGCCTGGATCTCCACCGCAGGCGACGGCGACCCCGCCGACGTCCTGCTGGGAGGCGAGGCGCTCAAGCACGCGCCGAGCGCCAGCGCCCCGGCGGCGACGAGCGCGCCTGGCACGCGGCGCAGGCGGGAGGGCACATGCACGACGGCGCTCGGCCGGGCGCTGTGGACGGTGGGTTCCGCTGGTTCGTGTGGTCCGTGCACGTGACGTCCTCCTCGGTGCCGGTGGCGGTGCGCACTGGAACTACGGGCGCCGGCCCCCGGCGGATTGCACCGGCGACGGGTGCCACCGGGGCGAGGCCGTCCGGCGCAACGGGCCGCCGTGCTCGTGGCCCGGGATTCAGCGGGTCGGCAATGACGCCTGGGCCACGACCCGGCCCACGGCGTCGACGACGCGAGCGGCGGTGACCGTGCCGGCACCGGGTACGGGCGCGGCCCACGAGCCGTAGCCGCCGGACAGGGTGAAGGTGCCCACCGGGCGTGACGTTCCGTCGTGCCAGGTGAGCACGCAGGAGACCGGTCCGGTCGTACCCCGGGCGTCGAGGGTCATGAAGACCCACCCCGGTGTGCCCCGGTACAGGTAGACGCGGCCGACGTCGTGCGGGCCGTCGTGCAGCTCGGCGCTGACCGGGGCACCGGGTGTCGTGGCCCCGTGGCCCACCTGCTGGGCAATCCACCGGGTCCCGAGCACGAGGGAGACCAGCGCGAGCGACGCCAGGGCTGCCGTGGCCAGGGTCCTGCGCAACCGCCGGCGCCGCCGCCCGTGGCGGGGGAGCAGGCACCGGACGATCCTGGTGTCGAAGCCCAGTGGCGGTTCGACGGCCGGCGCCAGCTCGACCAGGGCGTCGACGACCTCGGCGTGGTGCTCCACCACCAGGCGGCACACCATGCACCCCTGGAGGTGCTCGAGGGCCCTCGCCCGCTCGGGTCCCGGGAGGATCCCGAGGGCGAGCTCGGCCGAGGACTCGGCCAGCTCCGCGCACGTCATGGGGTCCACGGGCCGACCTCCTCGTCGTCGCACAACGCAGCCCGCAGCTTGGCGAGCGCTGCGCGGATGCGGGTCTTGGCGGTGCCCACCGGGATGCCCTCGAGCTGGGCGATCTCGGTGCGGGTCAGACCCTTGAACACGGCCAGCACCAGGGCCCGCGCCTGGTCGGCCGGCAGGTCGGCCAGTGCCGCGCGCACGCGGGTGACGCTGTCGCCCGCCACGGCCTGGTCCTCGGGTCCGCCCGTCGGCGCGACCAGGGTGGCCAGCAGGTGCTCGGTGTCCGCCGGCGCCGGCCGGCGGGCGCGCACCTGGTCGAGTGCCAGGTTCCGGGTGATCGTCAGGAACCACGCCAGCACCGAGCCACGACGGGCGTCGTACATGTGGGCATGCCGCCAGACCCGCTCGAAGGCCAGCTGGCACACGTCCTCGGCCTGGGTCCGGTCGCCGACGATCGCCAGTGCCACGCCGAACGCGCGTGCCTGGAACCGGCGGACGAACGCGGTCGTCAATTCCGGGTCGCCGACGGCGAGCCCGGTGAGCAGTGCCTCGTCGCCGAGCATGCCCGTCGCGTCCCTCCCGTGGCCCACGAGGAGGATACGGCCCAGGAGCGCCAGCGGTTCACCGCCTGGACGTTGGCACCGCCGTCCCTGGGGCCACCCGCCGCGGTGGTGGCGGTGGCGGCGGTGGTGGCGGTGGTGGCGGTGGCGGCGGTCGTGGCGGTGGCGGGCCGCCCAGCCGCCTCGTCCAGCCACCCGCCGGCCGGCTGCGCCGTCAGATGGCGCGCTCGCGCCCCTCCCAGTACGGGTCGCGCAGCTTGCGCTTGTACAGCTTGCCGTTGGGGTCGCGGGGCATGTCGGTCGTGAAGTCGATGGACTTGGGGGTCTTGAACTTCGCCAGCTTGTCGGCGCACCACTCGAGGATCTCCGCCGCCAGCTCGGGTGTCCCCTCCACGCCGTCGACCGGCTGGATGACGGCTTTGACCTGCTCGCCCCAGTCGTCGTCGGGGATGCCGAACACGGCGGCGTCGACCACCTTGGGGTGGGTGAGCAAGACGCTCTCGATCTCGGCCGGGTAGATGTTCGCCCCGCCGGAGATGATCATGTCGGTCTTGCGATCGGAGAGGAACAGGTAGCCGTCCTCGTCGAGGTAGCCGACGTCGCCCACCGTGAAGAACTTGCCGATGCGGTTCTTCTGGGTCTTCTCCTTGTCCTTGTGGTACTCGAAGTCCCCCGTCTGCATGGCCATGTAGACCGTGCCGATCTGGTTGGGCCCGAGGCGGTTGCCGTCGTCGTCGAAGATGGCGATCTCCGAGATGGGCCACGGCCGTCCCACCGTCCCCGGCTTCTTCAGCCACTCCTCGGTGGTCACCAGGGTGCCACCGCCCTCGGAGGCGGCGTAGTACTCGTCGATCACCGGCCCCCACCAGTCGATCATGGCCTGCTTGGTGGGGATGGGGCAGGGCGCCGCCGCATGGATCATGTGGCGGAGCGAGGACAGGTCGTAGCGGTGCTTGACCTCGTCGGGGAGGGCGAGGAGCCGGTGGAACTGCGTGGGCACCATGTGGGAGTGGGTCACGCGGTAGCGCTCGATCAGCTGCAGCGTCTCCTCGGCCCCCCACTTGTCCATCATCACCACGGTGTGCCCGAGATGGAGGGCGGCCCCGGAGAATCGCATGACGGCCGTGTGGTAGAGGGGCGAGCCCAGCAGGTGGACGTTGTCGTCGCGGGGCTGGATGCCGAAGAGGAACAGGATCCCGCACAGCCCGAGCGCCGCCTCCTCGGGGGTGGCGCCGGACAGGGGCCGGCGAACCCCTTTCGGCTTGCCGGTGGTGCCCGAGGTGTAGTTCATGACGTCGCCGATGGTGCGCTCTGGCGGCAGCGTGGTGGGCTGGGCCTCGCGCAACCGGGTGAAGGAATCGAAGCCGGCGATCTCCCCCACGGCGAAGCAGCGGGTCGCGGGGACCTCGGCTTCGTCGGCCGCCTCCAGGCAGGCGTCGGCGAAGCGCTCGTGGGCCACGAATGCCTGCGCCTCGGCGTCGCTCACGATGTAGGCGATCTCGGGCCCGACGAGGTGGTGGTTGATCGGCACCAGGTAGAAGCCCGCCTGGAGGCACGCCAGGTACAGCTCGATCATCTCGACGCAGTTGGGCAGGACCACGGCCACGGCGTCGCCGGTACGCAGGCCGGCCTGGCGCAGGCCGTGGACGACCTGGTTCGCGCGCCCGAGCAGCTCGCCGGCGCTGATCTCGGTGCCCTCTGGCGTGACGAGGGCGAGGTGCCCGGGATCCTCCTGCGCCATCGCCCAGAAGCCGAAGTCCGCCATGGTCGCTGCTCCCTCCCCGGTGGTGGGCTCGGTGCCGCTGGTCCGGGCCGGCGGCCCGTCACCGTCCTCGACGGGCTCGGGTCTCCCGCGCCCGGGACCCCGTGCCCGGCGCGCTGATACCCGGGCCCCTGGGCCGCACACCCCGGTGCCCGGGACCCTGGCACCCGAGTTCCGGGGCCCGTTCCAGCCTGCAGGGTAGAACCTGTTCTCGTTCTGGTCAAGGCGGTGGCGTCCGGGGCAGGGACCGCTGCGGGGCCAGTGCCCGGCGCTGGGCGGGTGCGGTGGTGGTCGGGTGCCGCGCTGGGCGGGTGCGGTGGTGGTCGGGTGCCGGCGTGGCGGGAGGTCCGGCCGGGGGGTGTCGCGGCGAAGGGTCCGGTCGCAGGTCGCAGGCGACCTCTCGGCGTTCGCCAGCGGCGTCACGGTCGACCTAACGTTCCGTCAGAAATTCGCCGGACGGACGGATGGTGCACCGGGAGGACGATGGTGGCTGGGTTCCTGCAGGACAAGGCGATCGTGGTGACGGGGGCTGGCAACGGCATCGGCCGGGCCGTCGCTCTCGGCTGCGCGGCCGAGGGTGCCAAGGTCGTCGTGGCCGACCTGGGTGTGGGGCTGGCCGGGGAGAACCCCACCAGCGAGGTGGCCGACGCCGTGGTGAAGGAGATCGAATCCGCCGGCGGCACGGCGGTGGCGGTGGCCGACGACGTGTCCACCTGGGAGGGCGGGCAGCGCATCGTGCAGGCGGCGGTGGAGCACTGGGGCCGGATCGACGGCGCCGTGTGCGTAGCCGGCATCCTGCGCGAGCGGATGCTGTTCAACATGTCCGAGGACGAGTGGGACGCCGTGATCCGCGTCCACCTGAAGGGCCACTTCACGATCTTCCGCCACGCCTCGGCCGCCATGCGCACGCAGGGGGGCGGCGGGTCGCTCATCGGCTTCACGTCGGGCGCGTTCGCCGGTTCGGTGGCCCAGGCCAACTACTCCGCCGCCAAGGGCGGCATCGTGTCGCTGGTCCGTTCGGCGGCAGCCGGCCTCTACCGCTACGGCGTGCGGGCCAATGCCATCGCGCCGGTGGCTCGCACCCGCATGTCGGCGAACGTGCCCATGGAGCTGGCGGAGATGGGCGAGCCCGAGGACATCGCCCCCATGGTCGCCTACCTGCTGTCGGACGCGTCGAAGGACGTGACCGGCCAGGTCTACACGGTGGTGGGGGGCCGGATCGCCGTGTGGAACCAGCCGGTGGAGGTGCGCGAGATGAAGAAGGACGGCCGCTGGACCCCCGCCGAGATCGCGGCGCGTTTCGACGAGGTCGGGGTGGAGCGGCTGGGACTCATCGACCGGCTCGAGGCGATGCGCCAGGCGGCTGCCTCGGGCGACAAGCCCAACGCCTGACGGGGCGAGGGGGGCGGCCTCCCGGCAGTGGCGGGCCGCCAGCGCTCCGATCGGGCCCGTCCGCCGGGAGGCGGTGGCCATGCGGTTCAGCTATGCCGAGTCGATGATCGACCCCTCGTACTACCTGCCCCTCGCGCGCGCCGCGGAGGATGCGGGCTACGACTCCTTCGTCGTGCCCGATTCCATCGCCTACCCGGCACGGTCCGACGCGACGTACCCCTTCAACCCCGACGGGACCCGCCAGTTCCTGGAGGACAAACCCTTCCTCGAGCCCTTCTCGCTCATCCCGGCCATGGGAGCGGTGACCTCGAGGCTGCGGTTCGTGACGTTCGTGGTGAAGCTGCCCGTCCGGCACCCGGTGCTGGTGGCCAAGCAGGTGTCGTCGGTGGCGGTGCTCACCGGCGACCGCCTCGCCCTGGGCGTGGGCACGAGCCCCTGGCCCGAGGACTACGCCCTTGCCGGGGTGCCCTGGGAGGGACGGGGCCGGCGCATGGACGAGATGATCGACATCATCCGTGGCCTGTGTGCCGGCGGCTGGTTCGAGTACCACGGGGAGGTGTTCGAGGTGCCGGCGGTGAAGATGGCCCCCGTCCCCTCGGCCCCCGTCCCGGTGCTCGTCGGCGGGCACGGCGAGGCGGCGTTGCGGCGCGCCGCGCGACGGGGCGACGGGTGGCTGCACGGGGGAGGCGACCCCGACGCGCTTCCCGGGCTCCTGCGCCGGCTCCGGGAGCTGCGGGCCGAGGCCGGACGCGAGCGCGAGCCGTTCGAGGTCCACGTCATCTCCGCCGACGCCTATCGCGCTGACGGGGTGCGCCGGCTCGAGGAGGAGGGAGTGACCGACGTGATCGTCGGGTTCCGCTGGCCCTACGTCGTGGGCCCGGACACCGAGCCGCTGCAGGCGAAGATCGACCACCTGCGCCGCTTCGCCGACGACGTGATCGCCAAGGTGCGAGGCTGAACCCCCGGTGCAGACAGCCGGGTCGAGCGCCGGCCAGCGGCCGGCAGGAGAGGAGGTGGAGGGATGGGTGTCGCCTTCGAGCTGTCGAAACGCTCCATGGCCGCCATCGAGGCCAAGGACCGCGCCGGGTGGCTGGCACTGTTCGCGCAGGACGCGGTGGTGGAGGACCCGATCGGGCCGTCGATGCTCGACCCCGAGGGCAGCGGCCACCGGGGCATCGACGCCATCGCCCGCTTCTACGACACGGTGATCGCTCCGGCAGAGCAGATCGAGTTCCATATCCGCGACAGCTACGACTGCGGGGTCGAGGTCGCCAACGTGGGGGAGATCCACATCACCATGGGCGGCAAGGTGGGCATCTGCCGGGTGGTCTCCACCTACCGGGCGACCGGGGACGGCAAGCTCGCCGCCTTGCGCGCCTACTGGGACCCTGACGCGCTGGTGTTCGAGTAGGGCCGATCGCCGGTGCCGGCGCCTGCCGGGCCTGCCGGCGAGTGCCGGCCGGCACAGAAGCGAGGGGCGATGGGAGAGCGAGAGGACCTGCTGGCCGGCCTCAGCGAGGCCCGTGGTGCGTTGCGCCGCACCCTGCGGGGCGTGGACGACGACCAGGCCCGCCAGCGCACCACCGTGAGCGCGCTGTGCCTGGGCGGGATCGTGAAGCACCTGACGGCGGTCGAGCGGATGTGGAGGAGCTTCATGGCAGAAGGCCCGTCTGCCTTCCCGCCGCTGGACGCCGCCGCCGCCCGCGCGCATGCCCGTGGGTTCGTGATGGAGGACGGGGACACCCTGGCGGCCCTGCTGGAGCGCTACGAAGCGGCGGCCGCGGCCACCGACGAGCATGTGGCGTCGTGCCCCGATCTCGACGCCACGCATCCGCTGCCACCGTTCCCGTGGGTCGAGCCGGGGACGCGCTGGTCCATCCGGCACGTGGTGCTGCACCTGGTGGCAGAGACCGCGCAGCACGCCGGGCACGCGGACATCGTGCGCGAGGCGCTCGACGGGGCCCGGTCGACGGGCTGAGGACGGCCGTGTGCCCGTGGCGGCCGTGGGCGGTGCGCTCGGCGCGGTCGCAGCGGCGTGCCCGTCCCTACCGGTCCGGCAGATCGGGCGAGTCGAGGAGCGTTTCCGCGGAAACCGCGGACCACCACCGGCGGAACGGGACGGGCCGGGCGGTGGCTGCCTGCGCCCGGGCGCCGGCAGCCGGGAACCACGCCAGCTCCACCCCGGTGCCGTCGGGCGTCTTGGCCGAGCGGCACCACACGCCTCGCAGGCCCTGGCCGTGGACGGCGGCGCCGATGGGCTGGGTGCGCTGGTGGCCGATGGTCCGCCCCCGGCTGTCAAGGGGGTAGGTCCGGGGCAGGCCGAGCGCGGCGAGCCCGGCGTCGGAACGGGCCTCTGCCACCTGTTGACGGGCGGGCAGCCGGGCGGCCACCAGCACGATCGGGGCATCGTCGCGCAGGTCCTCGGGGTGTGCCGGCCACCCCGCGAGCAGCTCGCGGATCTGGGCACGAGCCGTGGCCAGGTCCTCGCAGAGGTAGAGGGTGGGGTACGAGGCGGGGGGGTTCCAGCGGCCGCCGAGGCGCTGCGCGTGGGTGGGGTCGAGCGGATCGTCCCAGTTGGCGTCTGCCACCCGCAGCCAGCGATGGGCCGGAGGCAGGGTGACGGTGATCGGCACGACGGCCGGTAGCGGCAGCATCGTGGTGGCGGTCGGGGCGGGCGGGCCGACCCTACGGCTGGACGCGGCGCAGGTCGACCATGGTGCGCACCGCGTCGAGGACCTCGGCGGTTCGGCCCTGCTGCGCCAGCTGCAGGAGGCTGTGGCCGCCGAGAGCTGGCGCGGGACGGCGCACCACGGCGGCGATGCGCTCGCGGCGCACGTAGCGTTCCAGCACCTCGGTGGCCGCCACCAGGTCCGCCACCTGGGGCTCGCGCTCGGCCGGGGGGCTGCTGGCCAGCCACTTGGCCACGGCCTGGCGGGACACCCTGAAGATCCGGGCCACGTCGCCCCCCGACAGCCGCCAGCGGGTCATGACGTGGCGCAGCTGGTCGGCGCGGACCCGGTGCTCGAGCTCCTGGAGGAACTGACGCGTCCAGGTCTCGTCGGCCGCGGCCAGCAGCTGCGCTGCGGCCTGGGCCGGCGTCAGGCGGGTAATGGCATCGGTGCGAGGCACGATCCCAGCGTACCACCCGGACCGCAACCAAATGTCAACCGACCCCGCGGCGCGGGTGGGCGGTCCCGGGCACCGGCCGTGCAACTCACGGCGCCGGTGGCACCTCGCGGATCAGGTCGGGACCGTCGTTGCGGGGGCTGTTGACCGTGGGGTCCACCGGATGGGACACGAGGATCCCCCCGGGGGCGGGCACGAGGAGCCGGCTCAGCGACTCGGTGTCGTGGTTGGTGGCGTCCAACCACTCGTCGAAGCGGTCGGCCTCGACGATCACGGGCATGCGGTCGTGCACGAAGGCCACGTCCGGTCCAGCCTGGGTGGTGACGATGGTGCAGGTGCGAAGCGCCGCCTCGGGATCGTCGGGCCGGCCCTTGTCGTGCCAGGTGCTCCACAGCCCGGCGAAGGCCAGCGGTCGGCCGTCGGCCCGCTCGAAGTAGTAGGGCACCTTGTGCCGGGGCCGGGTGGGGTCCGGCACGCGCCACTCGTAGAAGCCGTCGGCGACGACCAGGCAGCGCAGCCGCCCGAACAGCGAGCGGTACGCGGGCTTGATGGCGATGGTCTCGGCCCTGGCGTTGATCATTCGGTAGCCCACGCGTGGGTCCGTGGCCCAGTGGGGGACCAGCCCCCAGCGGAACCCCGCCAGGACCCGGTGGGGACCCTCGTCGGAGGGCTCGACGCCGAGCTCCTCGAAGCGATCGTCGGCCACGGCGTACACCAGACGGGTGGGCGGCACGTTCCAGCTCGGCCGGCCCTCGGGATCGACGTCGGGTGCGAGGCGAGCCTCCATGACCCGGGCGATGCGTGCCGGGGGCGTGTAGGCGGAGATCCTGCCGCACATCACCTGCAGCTTAGGGAGCGAACTGGCTTCGAACGGCCTACTCAGGACGTGATTGGCACCACCAGCAAGGTCACCGACCGAGTGGCTTCCATCGCCAGGTCTATAGTGACGTAGCCTTCCCCCCACCAGTCGGACAGTTGGTACTCTGAGCCTCCCCCCGCCAGCCGGACACGCGGTTATGCGGCCTGCCGGGCTTCCAGACGGTAGCGCAGCTCCCACTCGACGGGCGGGAGATTGCCAAGCGAGCTGTGCAGCCTGGTGGTGTGGGAGTGCCTGATCCAGGCGGTGATGGCATGCCGGGCCTGGGCGCGGGTCTCGAAGCGCAATCGGCTGACGAGCTCCCGCGTGAGGCTCACCCAGAACGATTCCGCCGGGCTGTTGTCGTGGCACGACCCGACGCGGCCGACGGACTGGATGATGCCGAGCTTCGTGCAGTGCCCCCGGAAGTCGTGCGATAGGTACTGGCTGCCCCTGTCGTGATGGAAAAGCATCCCCGCGACCTCCCCGCAGCGCGTCGACACCGCCATGTCGATCGCGTCCGGGCAGAGCTCCCAGGGCATGGCCTCGCCCATCGCCCAGCCACCGAGCCGGCGCGAGCTGGGATCGAGCACCCAGGCGAGAAGGAGCCAGCCATCGCCTGTAGGGACGTACGTGATGTCCCCACAACTCCGTCGTCCCGGCTCGCCGACGGAGAAGTCCCGGCGCACGAGGTCCGGGAGCGGCGGGGCGGAGACGTCGGGGATCGTCGTGCGGGCCTTCGTCCGCCTCTTGTCTTTCGCCACGATGCCGTTCTCGGCCATCAGGCGCTCGGTGCACTTGTGGGTGACGCAGAAGCCCCGACGTCGCAGCTCCGTGGTCATGCGCGAGGATCCGTAGGTGTCGTCGTGGTGGGCGTGCACGTCGTGCATCTCGTTCACGATGAGCGCCTCGTCCCACTCGGCCTCGGTGGCTCCGGCGGCCACCGTGGCCGTCCAGTGGTAGTAGGCCGAGGTGGAGACCTCGGCCGCCGCACAGGCCGCGTGGATCGGGAACCTTCGCCTTCATGGCGGAGACATACCGGTAGCGGCTCACTGGTCCACCATCCATGTGCCGTTGGTCGTCAGACTGGCGGTGCACCCCTGGTGACCGTTGGTCCATCGCCACGCTGGCTTGCGGTTCGACCGCCACGGTGAGTGCAGCGAGGACCGGCGGCCCAGGACGTGCCGACTGGCAATAGGGCTGAGCGCCCCAGAGCGCCGATCAGTGAGCGACCGGCAGACACGTCCCTGGACCACCGGGTGCTTCCCCACTGGACGATGAGCGAGCAGGCTGACATGCAGGATCCCACATGTTGCGTCGCCGGGGTGGACTGGGCGACTGAAGCCCACGCCATCGCGATCGTGGACGAGGCGGGCCGGCTCGTCGACAACTTCACCGTCGAGCACACAGCTGCTGACCTGGCCGAGCTGTGCCGGCGACTCGAGAAGCACAACGTGCGCCGGGTCGCCATCGAACGCCCTGACGGTCCCGTCGTCGACGCCCTGCTCGCTGCTCGATTCGAGGTGGTGGTCGTAGCGAGCCGTTCGGTGAGAGCCCTGCGGGAGCGCTATGGAACCGCCGGCAACAAGTCCGACCGCAGCGATGCCTACGTGCTGGCCGACTGCCTGCGCACCGACGGGCACCGCTGGGTGAGCCTCGAGCCGGACTCGCCGGCCACGGTGACCCTGCGCAACCACGTCCGGACCCGAAAGGACCTGGTCGAGACCAGGGTAGCCACCGCCAACCAGCTCCGAGCCCACCTGCGGGTGGCGTTCCCCGGTGCCGTCGCCCTCTTCGCCGACATCGACAGCCCGATCAGCCTGCGGTTCTTGGAGCGCTTCCCCTCTTCGGCCCGGGCGGCCTGGCTCTCGGAGAAGCGCCTCAGCGCTTGGCTTCGCGCCAACGGCTACTGCGGACGCAAGAGCCCCGCCGAGCTCTACCGACGTCTCGGCGAGGCCCCAGCCGGGGCCAGCAGCGACGAAGGGGACATCCGCGGCGCGGTTGTGCTCGCCTTCGTCGAGGTCCTCAAGACCCTCCGAACCCAGATCGACGAGCTGACCGCCCGCATCGCCGAGCAGCTCGACGCCCACCCCGTCCCCGCCATCTGGACCTTCCCCCTGCCAGCCGGACACTTGCTTATACGGCTTGAAGCTCCAGACGACGGTAGTTGATCTCGTACTCGACCGGCGGCACGTAGCCGATGGTCGAGTGGAGTCGGACGGAGTTGTAATTATGCGGGTGATCCTGTCAAGGGCTGGCCGCGCTTGGGCTGTCATGAGGCCTGCTCGTCGAGGCGGTTGAGGAGACCGTCGAAGATCTTCTGGCGACCGACTTGGCCCTTGTCGGCGGC
>Ga0070737_10001615_pt1 | contig 31148 bp, 30 predicted proteins | sample Coa_R1_10_FD_66438 | JGI IMG/M metagenome (GOLD analysis project Ga0070737, IMG submission 66438) | Surface soil microbial communities from Centralia Pennsylvania, which are recovering from an underground coalmine fire - Coalmine... | ecosystem: Environmental > Terrestrial > Soil > Unclassified... | reverse complement strand
GTCCAGCCGGACACTGGTGACTTTGCCGACCTTGACACCGGCGATCCGCACTTCGTCGCCTGCGCGGACCCCGGCCGCAGTGGCGAGATGTGCGCTGTAACTGGTCTGCCCGGTCGGGTTCAGGTAGGCGAAGGCGCTGGCTGCCAGTGCGCTGACGATGACGACGACGCCGACGATGCCGCGCCGGCGACTGCGGGCTGCCGCGGTGCGCTCGTCGAGCACACCGCGCCGCCGCTTGCGAAACTCCATTATTTGCACACCACCAGATTCTGATTCTCGAACGACACCTGCCCGACGCCCGGCAACTCGACTTCGCCGTGAGAGCAGGTCAAATCCCTTGCCGGGTAGCGGTCTTGGATCGCCGCATGATCGGGAGTGTGCGGCAAATACGGTTGGCCGGTCGCGGGATCCTCTTCGACAAGCGAGTCTCGCAGCCCTTGGAGCAGAGCCGGCACCACGGACAGCCCCGCGATGGCCCACGCGAGCTGCGGCGAGGTCCGCGTCGCAAAGTCGTAGAACGGAGTCGTCGTTCCGTCGAAGATGCGTTCGGCATATTGCAGGATGTGCACGAGGCTTCGAAAAGCCGGCAGCTCCACGTCGATCGAAGCCCGAAAGGCCTCGGCGCGCGAGTTGAACTTGCCCAGCACGCCGTTGAGCGTGTCGATGAAGTGGAACAGCTGCGCCGACTTTCCGCCCAGGTCGCGGGAAATCTCGGACAGATTGCGGATCAACAGGGTCACGGCCGCCTGGCGGTTCACCGCGACCCCGGAGATGGTGTCGAGGTCATGCAGAACCGCCCCGATCCCGGTTTCGTCGCCCTGAATCACCCGCAGCAGGTTTTCCCCGAACTGGTTGAACTGGGCGGGATCCAGTGTCTGAAAGACCGGCCGAAACCCGTTGAACAGCTTGGCCACATCGAACGACGGGATGGTCTGCTCGAGCGGGATCGTCGCACCCGCGGCCAACCGCGCGCCAGGCCGGGCCGGTTGAACGAGTTCCACATAGCGCTGGCCCAGCAGGTTCTGATAACGCACCGCGGCGACGGTGTTCTGATACACCGGGTGATCGTCGAGCGCGGTGAAGTCGACCTTGGCGATGCGCCCATCGAGCCGGACCGCCTCGACCTTGCCGACTTGCACACCGGAGATGCGAACGTCGTCGCCGGTGAACAACCCTGACACGTCGGAAAAGGCCGCTGTGTAGCGCGACACCATCCCGCGCACAGGGCTGCGCAACGCGGTCACCACGATCGTCGCGCACACCGCGGCGATCACCGTAAAGACGGTCAGCCACAGCACCGCTTTGGAGACCCCCCTCACTGGCCACCCCCCGGGGGCAGCGAGGCCGGCTCGGAGGGCAGCGCAGCGGCCAATCCCGGCATCGTGTTCATGATGACCTCGGTTCGCATCTGAACCTGACCGTCGATCACCGGAAACGCGGTGCTGATCCGGTCGAACAAACCCGGGAGCCGGTCATACGCCGGAAACCAGCTGCCGACGAAAAACGTCAGTGGGATTGCCAAGTTCAGCGTCGCGGCCACCGCTGGGATGAGCCAGTAGTTGTTGTCCACGATCAGCTGGCCGGCATCGATGATCAGCCCACCGGTCTCGGTCAAGACCCGATTCGTGCGGTCGACTCCGGCGGGCTCGGCCAAAAACGCCAACCCGTCGAGCAGGTTGTTCATCAGCCCGAAAAGCGGGATGAAGTCGTTGGCGCCGTTGGCAACCGAAGCCACCATCGACAGCGACTGCGAGAACGGCACCCTCTGGGCGTCGGCCAGGATCTTCGCGAGGTCGAACGCGGACCTGACCACCGGCTCGACCAGGTCGGCGCGTTGACCCAGAACTTTGACAATGTGACTGAACTGGGGAGCGTCCAGGATCTCGCTGAGCTTCTGGGTCTGGCGCAGCATCCCGGTGATGGAGACAGCCTCAGTGCCGGCGGGCATCACCAGCGTCTGGTTCGCGCGCAGCGGGCCGCCTTTGCCGTCGCTGACGAGTTCGACCACGGCGCTGCCGAAGACGTTCGACGACGAGAACTTAGCTTTGGTGTCGGCGGTCAGGGCTTTGGCTTGGCGCGGGTCCAGCAGCACCGTCATCTTCTGTTTGTTGTATCCGACGGACTGCAGTGCCTTCACCGATCCAATGGCCAGGCCGTGGAACTTCACCTCGGCGCCGGGCGCCAGGCCCTCGCCAATGGTGTCGGCCACCACCGTCAGCGGAAATGTGTCGTCGTACTTGCCGGTGGCCAGTTGCTGCAGGACCAGAGCGAGGACGCCCAGCACCGCGGCGACGAGTACGCCGCGGATGCGCAACTTCAAGGAACTGGGGCCGCGCCCCGCCTGGTCTGAATACCTCGGCATGCCCTACCCCGATATCCGCACGCCAGAGTTGTTGCCCCAGAACAGCAATGTCAGCACCATGTCGGCGACCACCACGGTGATGATGCTGGCGCGGATCGCCCGTCCGGAGGCCCGTCCGACACCCTCGGGGCCGCCGCCGGCGTAGTAGCCCTGATAGCCGTGGATGGCGATGATCACGGTGACGAAGATGACCGCCTTGATCAGTGAGAACGCCACGTCGGACGGTTGGATGAACGAGTCGAAGTAGTGGTGGTAGGTGCCCGACGACTGGCCGTGGATCACGTTGACCACCACCGCGCAGGACACGTAGCTCAGCACCAGTGTCAGCACGTACAGCGGAACAATCGTCATCATCCCGGCGATGACGCGGGTGGTCACCACGAACGGGATCGACTGGATGCCTTGAGCTTCCAGCGCGTCGATTTCCTCGGAGATCCGCATTGCGCCGATTTCGGCGGTCATCCGGGTGCCTGCCTGGGCGGCGAAGCCGATCGCGGCGATCATCGGCGCCATCTCGCGAGTGTTCGCATACGCCGAGACGAACCCGGTCAGCGGGCCCATCCCGACCATGTCCAGGGCCGCATACCCTTCCACGCCCACCGATCCGCCGACCGCGGCGCCGAGAAACACCAGAACCCCGATGGTGCCGCCCCCGACGATCAGTGACCCGTTGCCCCAGACCATGTCGACCAACAAGGCGCCTGTCTGCCGCCGGTACCGGCTAATCGTCCGGGGAATCGCTCCAAGCACCTGGAACAGGAAAGTGGCTTGGTGGCCAAGGGTTTCGGCTATTCCGGCACCTGTACCGACGACCCACCACGGGCCACGCGCTGCCCAACCCAAGCCGTGGGGGAGATGCCGTGAAGGGGTCGCCATCAGCCGACCTTCGTCGGCATGAACATGGTGACCAACTGGGTGATCACCAAATTGAGCACGAACACCGCGACCACACCGATGACCACCGCCGCGTTGACGGCGTCGGCGACACCGCGGGCGCCTCCCTTGGTCTCCAGGCCGCGCTGACAGGCGATGAGGATCACCACCACGCCGAAAAGCCACGTCTTGACCAATGCGACAACGACATCGGCAACGCTCGCGAACGAGGCGAACGACGCGATATAGCTACCGGGGGTGCCCGACTGGAAGCCAACATTGATCAGGTAACCCGCGCCCAACCCCATGAAGATGATGAAGACGCACAACAACGGTGCCACGAACACAATCGCCGCCAGCCGGGGTGTGACCAGCCGCTGCACCGGGTCAATGCCCATGACGCGCAACGCATCCACCTCTTCGCGGATGGTGCGCGCGCCGAGGTCGGTGGTCACGGCCGAGCCTGCCGCCCCGCCGAGCAACAGCGCGGCCACAATCGGCGCCCCCTGACGGATCACGCCCAGGCCACCGGCCGCACCCGAGATCGACGTCGCGCCGACCTGCTGGATCACGCTGCCCACCTGTACGGCCACGATGACCCCGAACGGGATGGACACCAGCAACGCCGGTATCGCAGTGACGCTGACGATGAACCAGGCCTGGTTGACGGTGTCTCGCCACGGATGGCGCAACCGAATCAGATCCGCCGCCAGGTAGACAGCCGACTGGGCGGCCAACTCCAGAAAGCGGCCCAGGGTCTTCAGCGACGAGTCGGCCTGGTTGAGGCCGTACCGCAGCGGCCGGGTCAGCATCACCAGCACCTGGCCGCTGATCGACGAATCCGTCAGCGGCGCAGGCTCTTCCGGCACAGCAGGCTTCTGGCCGTTGGCGTCAACTGTTGCGTTGGCGTCGGCACTGTCGGTGGTCCCGCGCGCAGCGTCTGAGGCCTCTTGTCGGGCCTCGGCCGCTGCGCGCGTGGCTGGAGTCAACGGCAAACTCCCCGGTTCACCTCGACAGTGCGTAAGAAAGCGCCGATTTCCGACACCGCCGCCCGCGCGGGCGCCATCAGCAGCGCGGCGGCCTGGAACACGTGGAACTGTCCTTCCCAGACCTGCAATTGGCATGGCACCCTTGCGGCCGCGATGCGGTCGGCCAATTCTTCGGCGCCGTCGTAGAGCACCTCGCGGGTGCCGACCTGAATCAATGTCGGCGGCAGTTGCGTCAGGTCCGTCGATGCCAGCCGCACGGGCGGCAACTCGGCTGCAGGGCTCGCCGACACCGCGGAGAGCTTGCGGCTGATCGCCTGGATCGTCGACGCGGTGAGCAGGGGGTCGTCGGCGTCGTCGTCGACGGGAAAGTCAGGGTCGACCCACGTCATGGGAGACATCAGCACCAAGGCGCGGGTTCGGCCCAATCCCGCCCGCACAATGGCGAGCGCGGTAGCGACGGCAAGGTAGCCGCCCGCCGAGTCGCCGACCACGCTGATGTTCTCCGCCGAATAACCCAGCGCGATCAGCGCACGGAACCCGTCGACGGCGTCCTCGAGTGCTTCACCGAGACCGTGCAGCGGCAGCTGCCGGTAGCAGACGGCAAGCGCCGGACAGCCCGCGGCGTGGGCAACATCGGCCGCGAGCCGCCGGTGAGTGTGCAGCCCGCAGGTGATGAAGCCGCCGCCGTGGAGATAGAGGATCGCGGTGCTGGAGTCGGCGACCGACCGGGGCGTGATGAGCTCGGCACGGCAGCTGGGCAGCGCAACCTTGCGGTGGTGTACTTTGCGCGGGCGCGGCAACACGATGGCTGCCCCGTCGACCAGCGCGAAAGGCCAACGAGCGTCGGGGAAGCGCGCGAAGAGCGCGATCACCGGTCGGACGAACGTCACCAGCAGGGCGGCCAGGACGCGCGACACCAGCCCCGGGCCAGGAAAGCGGACCAACTCGGGGCGGTTTCGGCCGGTGTGGCCAACAGCGGTTCCGGCGACTAGTGACATGGCACCCCTAACCGAGCTCTACCAGCTGGCTAATTACCAGACTGATGTGTCACTCGGGTGAGTTAACCACACGGTGTGGCCTCTGTCACCCCTTATTTAAGGGAACCGCTCGTCACGGACTCGTTGGTTGGCCAAGGCCGGCTCGCAGCAGTTCCCGGGCTTGGCCGATGACATGCTCGAGGCCGCCCGGAAGGGGAGCTCCGCCTTGCGCGGGTAGCAGCATGGCAAGGCTCATACAGACCAGCATTTCGCCCAGTACTTCGCTGTCCAGCCCGCGACGTAGAAATCCCTTGGCGATGCCGTGGTCGATCTGCCGCTGCACCGAGCGGGCGAACGACTGGAAGATTTCGACGACCCGTTGGGTGAGCTGCTCGTCGATGGCGCCGGCGTCAAAGACGATCAGCGAGACCACCTTGTTGTCGGCATCCGACAGCGAATGCAACGCTCGCCACGGTGCGGTCACCGCGTCCAGGAACTCGTCGAGGGTTTCGGCGAGCTCCTCCGGCGGAGATAGTTCCGGCGCTCGCTCTTCCAACCCCAGATCGATGACGGCATCGAGGATTTCACGCCGATTGGCGAAGTAGTTGTAGAACGAGCCGTGTCCCAGCCCGGCCGCGGCGACAATATCGGCGACCGAGGTGTTGCGGTAGCCGCGGTCGGTGAAGACTTCGAATGCGGCGCGGGTCAGCTGGACCCGACGGTCTGGTTGCGCGCTCGTCGTCACCGATCGGTCTCCTCGGTGAACAGGGCGTGGCGTGCGAATTCCGCTAGCGCCGAACGGTAGCGGTCGCGAGTGGCGGCGTCTCGCTGACCCATCACCTCGCGCAGGCCGGCGGGCAGCAACAGCTTGGTGGCCAGCAGGCCCAGCACCTCGGGGTCCAGGCTGGGTCGGATGAACCCGGCATCCTGGGCCTCCTCGAACAAACTGGCCGCCATCCGCTCCACGGTGGCTTCCACCCCGAGCATGCGCAGCTTGAGCTCCTCGTCCATCGCACCGACCTCGACAACCACCAACGACAGCAACTCCGGCTGGCGGTCGAAGGTCTCCGTAATGGCCGACAGCGCGGCGTCAAGCCGGTCCAGCACATCGGCTGGCCCGTTCAGCGGTTGGTCGACGAACAGCATGGGCCGGACCACTCGGACCACTTCCTCCACCGAGTAGTCGAACACCAGGTCCAGCAGTTCCCGTTTGCTGGCGACGTAGCGGTAGATAGTGCCCTGCCCGACACCTGCATGGCGGGCGATGTCGGACATCGTCGCCGCCTCGAACCCGCGCTCGGCGAATACCGCAACCGCCGAGGCAATGATCTGCGCGCGGCGTTGCTCCTCGAGATTCTCGATCGGCGGCCGGCCCCGCTTGCGGCGGGGCGGGTTTGCGGCCTCAGCGACCACAGCGCCGATCCGATGGCATTGTGTGCCTCCCGCTGATGGGTTGAGTCTGCTGATTTGACCGACCGCGTGATTTCCCGGACTGCGGTGTCAGAACCAATCTAGCACCTGGTTAAGGTGAGCCCATGTCGAACGGCCCAGCACCGTCGAAGGATGCCGACGCGCTGGCGACGTCCCGGTTGGGCCGGGGCGCGCGGCTGGGGGGACTCGTTGCCAAGCAGACGTTGCGGCGGGTCACGATCAAAGCCGGATCGATCGTTGTCACCGAAAGCCGGCGTGAGGCGATGCTGGATCGCGCCAACGAGCGCATCGCGCGCGACTTCGTCGCCGTGCTCGGCAATATGCGTGGCGCGGCAATGAAAATCGGCCAGTTGCTGTCGGTGGTCGACCTCGGAATCGTCGACGCACGCTCGCGGGACTACTTCCGCCAACAGCTTTCCAAACTGCAGGGCTCGATCAACGCCATGCCGTTCGAGACGATGCGCCCGGTGATCGAAGGCGAACTCGGTGCCCCGGTCGAGCGGTTGTTCTCGTCGTTCGACACCGACGCGTTCGCAGCCGCGTCCATCGGACAGGTCTACCGTGCGGTGACGCACGACGGCCTCGACGTGGCAGTCAAAGTGCAGTATCCCGGTGTTCGCACCGCGGTGCGGGCCGACCTGAAAAACCTGGCGTTGTTCCTGCGCATGTGGAAGGCGGCCATACCCACCGTGGCGGCCCGTGAGTTTCTCGACGAGATCACTCACGAGTTATCGCGCGAAGTCGACTACCGCCAGGAGTTGGCCAGCCAGGCTCGAGTCGCCGCCCGGTATGCCGGTCATCCGTTCATCCACGTGCCTCGCCCGATCGCGGAGTTGAGTTCAGAGTCGGTGCTGACCACCGAGTACGTGGCGGGGCTGCCGGCCGCCGACGTCGCGCAGCTGCCCACGGCTGAGCGGGACCGCATCGGGGAGATCATCTACCGCTTCTACCTCGGTTCGTTGTTTCGCGACTGCGAGTTCAACGGCGACGCGCACCCGGGCAATTTCCTGTATCTGCCCGACGGTCGGGTCGCCTTCCTTGACTTCGGTCTCTACAAACACATGGACCCCATTGCCGTCGAATTCGAACGGCGCGCGGCGCAACTGTGCATCGCTGGCGACGGCGAGGGTCTGCAGGCGAGCATGGAAGAGTACGGCGTGCTGCGGCCGGGATCGACAGTGTCGGCGCAGGCTTGCCTGGAATACACGCTGGATGCCGCGGGATGGAATTTCGTCGACGAGTACGTGGTGGTACGGCCGATCGACGTCAGCGCGGCCCTGCTGGGCGTGGTCAACCCGGCCGCGGAGTCCTTCCAGACGATGCGCAACGAACGGCTGCCACCGGAGCATTTGTTTTCCCGTCGACTGGATTTCCTGCTGTTCGGGACCCTGAGTCAAATCGGCGCCGGCGCAAACTGGTTCCGCATCGCGGCGGAGTGGATCTACGGCGCCGGGCCGGTCACCGAGCTCGGCCGGGCCGAAGCGCAGTGGCGGGAGCTAACGGCGCAAAGCCGCGACGGTCAGGACTCGTAGACGTAGTCGTCGAGGTCGAATGTCTTTGACGCACGCGTCGATTGGTAGGCAGTGGTCGGCCGCAAGAACGAGAAGTCGCCGTTCTTGTCGATGTAGTAGCTGTTGGAATCGATGCAGGCGCGCCCGTGCATCAGAGTCGCCGAGCCGCGGCGGTCGACGAACCGGTGGAACCGATCGTTGGCTTCGGGGGAGATCTCGACCGCGGTCGCGCCGCGGCGAAGAGCCTCGTCGATCACCCGCAGGGCGTGCCGTGCCGCGTTCTCGACCATGACGTGCCAAGAACTACCGGACCACGCGTACGGACCGAACACCATAAAGGTGTTGGGTAAGCCGGGCATCGACACCCCTTCGTACGCGGTGGCGCGCTGCGTGTCGTAGAACGACGCGAGGTCGAACCCGTTGCGGCCCTTGACCGGCCGCATCCGATACACGAGCGGACTGTTCGACATTTCGAAGCCGGTTGCCAACACCAGCACGTCGACGTCGCGTTCGACGCCGTCACGGGTTCGGATACCGGTGGCGGTGATCCGCTCGATCGGGTCGGTTACCAGCGTGACGTGGTCCTTGGTGAAGGTTTTGTAATACACGTTCGACACGCTGGGCCGCTTACACCCGAATCCGTAACGCGGAGTGAGTTTTTGTCGCAGCTCACGGTCGCGGACCTGGGTGAACAAGTACGCTCGGCACGCCAGCGCCGGGATTCGCGCCAGTGGCGCGATCTGCTTGCCGTAGACGGTTATTGCGACCAGGCCAACCTCGACGAAAGCGGCGGCGATTCCGCGCACCAGCGTCTGCAGAAACGGCATGGCTTTGAATGCGGCCTGGACGATGTTCGGGATCGGGAAATCCGGCTTGGCAAACACCCAGATCGCTCTGCGTTGGTAGACATCAAGCCTCGCGGCGGTTTTGGCGAGTTCAGGCACCACCTGGATGGCGGTGGCGCCCGTTCCGATGACCGCGATCCGTTTGCCGGCCGGATCGAAATCGTCGTCCCAAGCTTGGGTCTGGATCACTTTTCCGGCGAAATCTTCAAGCCCCGCAATGTCGGGAACACGTGGTTCGACGAAGGCTCCGGTGGCGGTTATCACGAAACGTGCTGTGACACTGGACCCGTCGTTCAAAGCCAGGACCCAGAAGTGATTGTCCTCGTCCCAGTCGCGGCGCATGACCTCGGTTCGCAATCTGAGGTGGCTCCTCAGCCGGTACTTGTCGGCAAGGTGGTTGACATAGTCGCGGACCTCGGCCCCCTTGGGAAACGTACGCGACCAGAACGGCGATTTTTCGAACGAAAACTGGTAGACGATGCCCGGGATATCCACCGCGACATCGGGGTAACGGTTGGAATGCCACGTCCCGCCGATGTCGTCGGCGCGCTCGAAGATAGTGAAATCGGTGTGGCCGGCCCGGTGCAGGTGAATCGCTACGCCGAGTCCGCCGATGCCCGCCCCGATGATTGCCACCAGCATGTCGGGTCGGCGACGGCCCGGAGTCGAGTCCGTGTCGGTTGACGTCAATTCACTGGATGTCACGTCGCCACCCCCGGCGCACTGTCGTGTAACTGGTCGATATTGGCCGCAATGCGTGCGTCGTATTCGGCTCTCGCCGTCCGGTCGATCGGCCCCATCGTTCGATCCGCATTCACCAGCCGCCGACCCAACAGCCACACGCGCTCGGGGATGAGGTTCGCCACGGTAAACAAGGCGGTGAGACCCATCGGCGCGCTTGCCAGCGGCGGCCTGGTACGGACCGTCGAAACGACCCGTCGCGCCACAACATTCGCTGAGAGCACACCCATACTCAACATCCCCAACGGAATGCCGTCGACCAGTTGGGTTTTGATCGCCGAGGGCAGGACCGCCGTGACCGATACGCCGTGCGGACGCAGCTCCTCGCGCAGACTGCGGCTGAAAGCGGTCGCGGCGTGTTTTGACGCCGTGTAACTGGCCAGCCCGGCCGAGTGCAGCTTTCCCGCCGCCGACGTGACGTTGACAATGTGTCCGTGGCCCCGCGCGATCATTCGGGGGGCCGCGAGGCGTGCGGCGTGCATATGTGCCGCCACGTTGACATCGAACACTGCGCGGGTGACCTCGGCGGATTCGGCGAGAAATGGCCCGATCGGCATGATCCCAGCGTTGTTGACCAGGATATCGATCTCTCCGAGGTCGCGTTCGACCTCGTCGAGAAACGTTTGGTAACTATCGAATTGGGCCACGTTGACCGGGTAGGCGCGGATGCCGCGCCCCACAAAGTCCGCCGCCGCGGCGGCCGCCTCGCCATCGAGGTCGCCGATGGCCACTCGGGCACCGCGCTGTGCGAAGCGTTTGGCGGTGGCTAGGCCGATGCCTCGCGCGGCGCCGGTGACGACGACGACAGCGCCGTCCAGCCGAATCTTGGGATATCCACCGATCATGGAATGTCTCCGGCAACCAGTTCGGCCTGCGCGGTTTCGGTCCGCGCAACCGGCCCTCGCCACAGGTAGTCGTCGAACGGGTAGCTGGCCGCTGCGCGTCGCGACTGCAGCGCGGTGGTCGGCCGGATATAGGGCATGTCTCCGTGGGAGTTGACGTAGTAGGTGCGCAGACCCTTGTTGCGAACCTGGAAGTAATGCTGAATGTTTCGACCCTGACGCTGGATCTTCTCGTGGTAGGCCCGCTGCGCTTCGGAAGTGACTTCGACGTATGCAGCACCGCGACGATTGGCCTCGACAATCGCCCGGACAGCGTGCTGTGCGGACGACTCCACCATGAAATGCCAGCCGGTGCCGGTCCACGAGTAGGGGCCGACCAGCATCCACCGGTTCGGCAAGCCGTGCACAGCGACACTCTCGTAGGCCTGCAGCCGGTTCTGCGCGAAGAAGTCACCGAGATCGAACCCGTTGACGCCCACGACCATTCCCGGCTTGTAGGTCTCCGGGTCGGAGAACAGTTCGTAGCCGACCGCGACGACCAAAGCATCCAGCTGGCGTTCGCGGCGGTCGGCGGTCCGCACCCCGCAAGGGGTGATCTCGCTGATCGGCGAATCCACCAACTCGACGTTGTCGCGGTTGAACGCTTGCAGAAACGCGTTCGACATCGTGGGACGCTTGCCGAGCAGGCCGTACCGTGGCGTCAGCGAGCGCCGATCACGTCGATCACGAACGGCAACCCACAGGTAGCACCGGTAGAGGCCGCGCGCCCCGGAATCCATCAGGGCCATCACGGGTTTGGCGATCAGGGGCGGCGTGTACACCAGCAGGCGAGTCGCCAGCTCCACCAAAATCAGTGCCGCTCCGGAAAGGGCCGCCTGGGTTGTCCGGCGGCCGAGAATCAGCCGTAGCCAGCGGCCGATGGTGAAATCGGGCTTCGGCCAGCACCATACGGGTGTGCGCTGGAACACCGCCAAGGTCTCGACGAGCGGTGCGATGGCCGGGGTTATCTGTACTGAACTGGCACCTGTGCCGATCACGCCGACCCGCTTACCGGTCAAGTCATAGTTGTGATCCCACTCGGTGGGCCGCAGGATCTTTCCAGCGAAGCCGTTGTAGCCCGGTATGCCAGGATCGTGTTTGGGGTTGATGAAGGCGCCGACGGCGCTAATCACGAATCGAGCGGTGATCACCTCGCCTGCGGCGGTGTGCAGCCGCCAGACCATGGCTGCGTCGTCCCACTCCTCTTTGACGACATTCACCCCGAATCGGATGTGCGGATATACGCCGCGTTCGCGGGCGACCGTGTCGTGGTAGGCCCAGACCTCCGAGCCGGTGGGAAACATTCGTGACCACGTGGTGTTCTTGGCGAACGAATACTGGTAGGTGAAGCTGGGGACGTCGACCCCGATGCCGGGGTAGTCGTTGTCGCGCCAGCTTCCGCCGGGTGCGCCTGCGCGTTCCAGGACCACGAAGTCGTCGATGCCGGCCTCGAGGAGCCGGACCCCGGCTCCGATGCCGCCCGGTCCAGCGCCGATGACAGCCACGTTGCACTGCGGATTCATATGTGGTCCTTACTGTTTAGCCCCAGCGGGATTCCCGCAGTGAGTTGCGGCGGCGCATGCGACGGCAGTTCGCGTTCCAGGCCGCCCAACCCGATCCGGAAGATCGGTTGCAGGACGGCCGCCGTCGGGCGCAGCGCAAAGCGCACACCTGGTATCCGGCGCAGGTATCGCGGTGCGCAGGCTAGCGTCCACTTCACCGTGGCATGCTCGGGATTATCGGCCGGCTCCACGCGGTATTCCTCGCACCAAGACCCGAATACCGGCAGGGTGGCATCGATCGCGGTGTAGCGCATCATCATTCGTGTCGTATCGAATTCGATGAGCTGCTCGTGCTGGGCGAACACCAGCCACTTGTGGACGTGCATCTGGAAATCGCGGACCACGCCAGCGGCCGGCTCGGTAGCCACCGGGTAGCGGCATCCCCACACCGTCGGCAGCCAGGACCACATTCGGCTGCCCGCGATGACCCCCCAAACGTGTTCCGGCGGGGCAGCGAAGCTGCGTTGGATGTATGTGACGAAAGGTGCCGTCTCGAAGAATTCGTCGGCGCGCTCCGCGGTAATCGGTATGGCGTCAAACCGCATGTCTGACCTCTCGTGCATGACTACTCAGGCGGGTGAACTCGTAGTCTGACGCCGGGAACCGCACGCTGCGGCGGCGTGACTGCAGGATGGTCCACGGCCGCACATACGGCGTGTCACCGTGGGAGTTGATGAAGTAGCTGTTCGAACCTGCGCAGTTGAAGCTGAAGTATCGCTGAAGGTTGGCGCCGCTGCGTCGCAAGCCCGCCTGGAAGCGCGCCAGTGCATCCCTGGTGACTTCGACCCGGGTGGCGTTCTGGGCACGGGCCAGCTCGATCACGGCGCTGATGTGCCGCATCGAGTTTTCGAGGATGTAGTGGAAACTGGTGCCCGTCCATGAATATGGTCCGACCATCATGAACCGGTTCGGCAACTCCGGGACCGTCACACTCTGGTATGCCTGCAAGCCGTTGCGATGATAGAACTCCGCGAGGTCAAATCCGTTGCTGCCCAGGACGGTCCCGATCCGATACGTTTCCGGGTCGGAGAACATCTCGTAGCCGGTGGCCAGCACGAGGACGTCGATTGGCCGTTCCACTCCCGCGGTGTCGACAATTCCGTGTGGCGTGATCCGGTCGATTCCGATGCTGATCAGTTCTACGTTGCGGCGGTTGAACACCGGAAGATAGTCGCCGCCGAGGGTGCCTCGCGTGCACCCTGCCCCGAAGCGGGGACGAAGCTGGGATCGGACCTGGCGGTCGCGGACTTTGTAGCGCAGCCACAGCATGTAGGCCAATAGCGCCACGCGGTCGAAAACTGCTGCGCCCACCCGAAATAGCGGTCGGGGTGTGTAGATCAGAACCCGAAGCCCCGCCTCGATAAACGCCAACGCCACCGAGTGCACCGCGTTGGCGAACCGGCGTTTCGCCAGCATCCGCTGAAGCACAATGGGAATCGGGAAGTCCGGCTTCGGGAAGTACCACTGCGGAGTGCGCTGGTAAATGTCCAGTCTGGCAACGTCACGGGCGATCGCCGGCGCGATCTGCACCGTGGAGCTGCCGACGCCGATAATGCCGACTTTCTTCCCGCGCAAATCCAGATCATGCTGCCAGCGCGAGGGAATCAGTACGGGTCCGGCGAAGCTGTTCAGCCCGGGGATGTCTGGCTGGGTTTTCGGGTTGATGTAGGCACCGATCGCGCTGATGACAAAGCGTGCGGTGATGACGTCCCCGTCGGCAGTGTGCAACTGCCACTGGTGGGTTTCGTCGTCGAAAATCTCTCGCTCCACTCGGGTGTTGAACCGCGCGTGCGGGTAAAGGCGGTGGGTCATAGCCAAATCGAGGATGTACTGCCGAATCTCGTCGCCGTCGGCAAAAAACCGTCGCCAGTTGCCTTTTGGGGCAAAAGAGAACTGGTAAGCGATCGCCGGGATGTCGGCGCCCACCCCGGGATAGGTGTTACGCAGCCATGTGCCGCCGAAACCTGCATCCCGGTCGATGATCACGAAATCGTCTATGCCGATTTCGCGCAGTTTGATCGCGGCGCAGATCCCGCCCAGGCCGGCACCGATGATGGCAACTTCATGGTCGGGCGTTTCGTCTGGCTGCATTGCGTCCTTCCACTACTCACCGAGGCATGGGTGGCTCCCGAAATAATCGGACTGATATGTCACTCTGTCAAGCTGTGGAGGCCCAGGCGTGGGAACCGGACGCGTTTCGGCTGGTCGGATGGTCTGATCGGGCGTGTCGATTACGATTGCCCCCGTGTCGACGCACGCACCTGCTGGTCGTGGACGCCTGCCGAAGTTGACCGGGGATGCCCGGGCCGACCGGTGGCGTGAGCACCGGGCCGCCGTGCGGGCCCAGTTGGTGGATGCGACACTTCGCGCGATCGACGAGCACGGTCCACATCTGTCCATCGACGACGTTCTCAAGACGGCCGCTGTAACCCGGCCGAAGCTGTATCGCTTTTTCGAGGACAAGGCGACGTTGTTCGCCGCTGTCGCCGAACGCGTGCAGGAGATGATCATCGAGCGCGTGGTGCCGCATTTCGATGTCACCGCAACGGCGCGGGAGTTGGTTCGCTCAGCGCTGACCGGATATGTCGACCTGGTCGACGAGCGCCCCGCTCTCTTTCGCTTCCTAGTGGACTCGCATTTCAGGGACGGGCGTTCGGCCGCGGAGTTGATCGACAGCGGCAGGCCGCTGTCGGATGCCATGGTCGAGGTTTGGGCCGCGGTGCTTCGGGCCCGCGGCGGACGCAGCGCCAATCTCGAGTATGTCGTCGATGCTGCGCTTGGATCGGTGACGCTTGGCGTGCTGCGCTGGCTGAACGGTCCGGCGATCAACAAGTGTGCTCTCGTCGATCAGCTCACCTGCTTTGTGTGGGGTGCTCTTTCGACCACTGCCGCGGCGCGCGGGGTTGTTCTCGATCCCGACGACAAGGTGCTGCCGCTCGACACCGCCGGCTGAGCGCCCCGACAACCTCCGCAAATAACCGCGCTGCCAGACGCCCTACTTGACAGAGTGACATATCAGTCACATTATTTGGGACATCCCACTACGGGAGGATGACGATGCGGCCAACTCCGGCGCCAATCGCAAGTCGTTATGACCGTCGGCGCCCAACGGGCGGCGCGTGCATGCTAATCATGGCTGGTGCTGCTCCATGCCTGTCGTCGCTAAATCCATTGTCCTGCAATAAATTCCATGCGAATGTCGACGTCGCACCACAGGCGTGCGGCCTTCGGCAGCCGTTGTCACAGAAGGGTCTTGCGCGGGGCAACGCCGCGCAGTACCGTCTGTAACTAGTACTACTAGTACTAGGTACTAGGTGTTCAGAAAGGGGCTGGGCTATGGCCAGCGGGCATTCAGGACGAGCAGCAGTCGCCGTCGCCGACGCAGTCGGGAAAATGGCCGGCTACCCGAAGACCAGGCGGATCCGCTTCCGCTTCGGCGAGGACCGCACCTACGGCAAGTACTTCGTCAACGACGACATCGTTTTCAGCCACTTCGTGGCGGGCTTGTCGGCTGCTTTTCCGCCAGGTGAGGAGTCGTTCATCCGGTCGGTGCGCAGTTTCGCCGACCACATCACCGATCCGACGCTGAAGAAGCGGGTCGCCGGGTTCATCGGTCAGGAATCCATGCACGGCCAAGAACATCGCCGACTCAACCAGAAGCTCGTCGAAAAGGGGTACCGGATCGAATGGTGGGACTCGAAGCCGTGGAAGGAAAGGCAGATTCGCTTCGAGCAGCGGATTCCGAGCCGCATGCATCTGGCGATGACCGCGGCTGCCGAGCATTACACCGCCGTATTGGCCGAACGGGTGTTGTCCAACGACGAAATCCAGGCGATACCAGGCGATCCTGAGGTTTGGAATCTGCTGAACTGGCACGCTCTGGAAGAGCTCGAGCACAAATCGGTGGCCTTTGACGTCTACCGCGCGATGGGCGGGTCCGAGCGTGCGCGCATCGCTGTGATGATGGCCCTGATTGCTCTCACGATTCCGCTGACCGCGACGTCACTGGCGGTCTCGCTGGCCCGCGACCCAGTCGCGCGACGACAGCCCGCCCGACTGGTTCGGGAGACCTACGCACAGTTGCGTGGCCCGCTGTTCAAAGGCTTGTTCGGCGACCTGGCCAAGTACCTGCGACCTGGTTTCCATCCCGATGACATCGATACGACGGCCTTACTGAACCGTTGGCAGACGGAGCTTTTCGGTGCAAACGGCGCACTCGTCGACCACCTGAAATGACCTACCGATACCTACAAGGAGAGAACGGCCATGGCTGCTGATCCGATAACGACTGCGACGAACGAAAGGGCTCCCGCGAACCCGTATCCAAAGGTGCGGCGGATCCGATTCCGGTTCGGAGATCCCCAGCCGATGAACCACCATTTCGTGGAGGGCGATATTCCGTTCAGCCACCTGGTTGCCGTGCTGTCGGCTGCTTTTCCGCCGGGTGAGGAGTCGTTCATCCGCTCGGTGCGCCGTTTTGCCGATCGCGTGAGCGACCCGGTGCTGAAAAAGCGGGTGGCCGCGTTCATCGGGCAGGAGTCGGTGCATGGCCAGGAACACCGCCGGCTCAACGAGAAACTCATCGAGATGGGCTATCCGTTCGTACGGCTGTTCACATTTCCCCATGACAGCCGCCGCCAGCGGTTAATTCTGCGTATCGAGAATCGAGCCCCGGCCCTGGCGCATTTGGCGATGACGGCGGCGGCCGAACACTACACCGCGACGCTTGCCGAACGCGTGCTGTCCAGCGACGAAATCCAGGCAATCGCTGAGGATCCGGAGGTCCGCAACCTGTTCAACTGGCACGCCGTGGAGGAATTGGAGCACAAGTCTGTCGCCTTCGACGTCTATCGGGCGGTCGGCGGGCCGGAGTGGCTCCGTATCTCGGTGATGGCGGTCATGTACTACTTCACCATTCCCGTTGTGACTGTGGGAGTGCTGTTGTCCATCGCGACGGACCCCAGAGGATGGCGCCCGATCACAGTGCTGCGGCAGACCATCGGGCTCTTCCGAGGACCCTTGGTGAAGGGATTGATGGCCGACCTGCGCACCTACATGAGACCAGGCTTCCATCCGGACGACATTGAAACCGACCATCTGGTGGAGCGGTGGCGCCAGGAACTGTTTGGGGCCGAGGGCGCCCTCGTCGGACACCTCAAGTAGCAGGGGGATTCCATTGAGTACAACTGTCGAATCCGTGCCGACGCCGACGGAGGAGCGCGTGATTCCCGACTATGAGGTCGTCGTCGTAGGAGCGGGATTCGGCGGCATTGGCGCTGGCATCGCGCTACAGCGGCAAGGAATTCACGATTTCGTCCTCTTAGACAAGTGGGATCAGGTGGGCGGCACCTGGCACGCCAACACCTATCCCGGTGTGGCAGTAGATATCCCGTCGTTCGTCTACAGCTTCTCCTACGAGCAGCGCGGCGACTGGTCGCGTTTGTTTGCCCCTGGTGAAGAGCTTCGCGAGTACGCCAACGATATGGTGAACAAGTACGGTCTGCGGGAAAAGCTGCGACTGAACACCACGATTACCTCGGCAGTCTTCGATGAGGTCAACTGCCTGTGGCGGTTGACCACCGACGGCGGCGAGCAAATCACCGGCCGATACGCGGTGATGGCAGTCGGTGGGCTGGAAAGCCCGAAAATGCCCGATATCCCGGGGCTGGACGATTTCGGCGGCACACTGATGCATACCGCGCTGTGGGATCACGATGTCGCGCTGGAGGGCAAGCGGGTCGCGATCATCGGCACCGGTGCGACCGCGTTGCAGGTAGTGCCGGCCATTGTCGACGAGGTCGATCACCTGACCGTCTTCCAGCGCACCCCGATCTGGGTATTTCCCAAAATAGACATGGAAATGAAGTCCGTCGGGCGTTGGGTCATGGGGCGTAGGCGGCTTCGGTCGGCGATCCGGTTGGTGGGCACGGTGGGGACAGAAATCGCGATGAGCGGCCAGCTGGTCGGCCCGCGCTGGCTTACCGATGCCAGCCGACGGCTGGCAGAAATCCCGGTCCGGCGCTGGATGCGCAGCCAAGTCGACGACCCGGTGATCCGGGAAAAGCTGATCCCGCGCTACGGGCTGGGATGCAAGCGACCGTCGATGTCCAACGACTATTTGAAGACTTTCAACCGCAGCGACGTCAGTCTGGTCACCGAAACCATCGACCGCATCACCGAAACCGGTGTGCGCACCGTCGACGGTGTGGAGCATTCCGTCGACGTGTTGATCTGCGCGACCGGCTTCCGCCTGTGGGACAACCGCGCAGTTCCACCGTTCCCCGTCATCGGTCGCGTCGGTGTCAACCTCGGGCAATTTTGGGATGAGCACCGATACCAGGCCTACCAAGGCGTTTCGGTGCCGGGATTCCCTAACATGTTCACGATCACCGGGCCGTACGGCTTCGTTCTTGGGTCCTACCTGTGGATGATCGAGGCAACCTCGGCTCACCTGAGCCGGGCCATCGCGGAAGCCAAGCGCCTCGGCGCGACGATCTGCGAGATCCGTCAGGAAGCGCACGACGAGTACTTCCGGAAGTGCTTGAAGCGTCAAGAGCGCAACTTCCTGTTCACTCCGACCTGTGCTGGCTCGAACACCTATTACATCGACAACAAGGGCGACTCGCCGTTCCGGCCGTCGACGCACGGTGAGATGTATTGGCAGAACCGGCATTACGACTTGGACGTCTATCGCTACAGCCTCGGTCCTGCGGTGCACAAGCACGTCGCGGCCAAGTCGAAGGAGAACGCGTGAAGATCAACAGGTTGCATCCCCGTCTCGTCATCGTCACAGGCGCCGGGAGCGGCATCGGCCGGGCCACTGCGATCAAATTCGCCAAGCTGGGCGCCCACGTGGTGGTCTCTGACATCGATCTGGACGCGGCGTCCGCGACCACGGCGATGATTCGCGGCAACGGGCGAAGCGCTTCGGCGGTGCAGCTTGACGTCACCGATCCAGAAGCCTGGCAGGCGTTCGCGCGTGACGTGCTCGCCGAGCACGGTGATACCGACGTGCTGGTCAACAACGCCGGAATGCTGGTCGGTGGACCGTTTTTGGAGCTCAGCCCGGCCGACTGGGAGCGGCAGCTCAGCGTGAATCTGATGGGCGTGGTGTACGGATGCCGGGCCTTCGGCGCGCAGATGGTGGAACGGGGCAGCGGGCACATCGTCAACATCGCCTCGGCCGCGGCATTCACACCGACACCCGTGATGGCCCCCTACTCGGTGTCCAAGGCTGGGGTGAAGATGTTGACCGAATGCCTGCGGCTGGAGCTGGGACCCAAAGGTGTTGGGGTCAGCGCGATCTGCCCCGGAGTGATCAATACAAATATCGGCGAACACGCGATCACCGTCGGTGTCGACCAGGAACTGATGGATCGGGGAAAGCGGGTCAACCGGCAGTTGCAAGAACTTGCCGAGAGGCTTCCGTTCGCCCCGATGAGCCCCAACCTCGTCGCGCGTGCTGCTGTGCGCGCAGTCCGGTTCGACCTCGCGGTTGTGCCGGTGCGTACCGAGGCCTGGCTGGGTTATTTCATGCTGCGCATTGCGCCGGGCGTCAACCGCCGCATGACGCAGCCGTTTTCGGTGGACACCCTCGAAAAGCTTGGCGCTCGACTGCTGGAGCGCTTCGACGCCAAACCGCTCGACCCGCCCGGCGATCGCACCGACGTACAGACCGCGCCAGTGCCCAGTTCGCGTGGCTAGGCCGCTGATGACCAGCGATCGATCGGAGGTGCTGTGCCGGCAGTACGGCCTGACGCTGCCGGACGCCTGGCTCAACATCAGGGAATGGGGCTCGACCGAGCCTGATGTCACCGTCGTGCTCACCCACGGCTGGACCCTGTCGGGCCGCCTCTGGGAGGACGTCGCCACCTCGATCGCCAGGGCGGAGCCGTCAGTGCGTGTCATCGCGTACGACCATCGGGGCCACGGTAATTCGGCGTCAGTGCCCACCGCCTCAATCGAGCAACTCGCGGACGACCTGGCAGTTGTGGTGACCCAGGCGGTCCCGGCGGGACCGATCGTATTCGGTGGGCATTCGCTGGGCGGAATGACGCTGATGGCGTTGGCGCAGCGCCACCCGGGCATTGTCGCCGAACGCGTCGCCGCAGTGGCGTTCGTGGCGACCAGCGCCGGGCATCTGCTGGGCACGATCAGGAGGGTTCCGGGTACCGAGCCCGCGATGAGAGCGGCACTCGTGCCGGCGGCCCGGGTCAAGCTGCCAAGCAAGCCACTGTTGCTCGTGCGGCAAGGTGGCCGCGCGGCCTATGGGAAGCAGCCCCGACGCCACGACATGAACCGGACTACATTGCAGGCAGCCCAAAGCGATCCACGGGCCGTTGCGGCGCTGGGCCGATCGATACTGCAGCACAACCGCTACGACGCGTTGCCGGCATTCCGGCATGCCCATGCCGTCGTCATGGCCGGTACTCGGGATCCACTGACCTCACCCGTCCATGCCCGCCGGATCGCGGAGAAATTGCCGGCCAGCCAACTGGTTATCTTTCGCGGCGCTGGCCACTTCTTGCCATACGAGCGCCGCGAGGCGGTCACCGCCCACCTGCTCAACCTGGTGGCCAAAGCCCGTAGATCGGGACAGAGCATTGCCGGCATCGCCGGGTGAATCCCCGTACTGCGCCGTGAATTGCGGCAATCACGTTTCGGGTGCGTTTGCCGGCCCGTCGCCTCGGCTTTCGCTATGGATTCGGAAATAGCCCATGACGAGTGCAGTGAGTTCATTGAGGAATTCGTCCCGATCGATCGGCGGCCGGTCGAGCAAATAGCGAGTGGTGAGGTGTTCGACGGTCCGAACCAGCAGCCAAATAGTTGTCTGCGCATGACGGACAGGCAAGGAGCGCAGCCGCAGGTGGGCCGCCGCCAACTCGCCGACGCGGTCCTCGAACGCCGTGATCTTGTTTCCAAGCCCCAGCCGCGGTGTCTGCTCGATCAGGGCCCGTAGCAGACCGGGCTCTTCTTCCATAGCTTGAAGAAGGATGTCGAGGGTGGCGTAAATACGTTGCGGCTCTTCGGGTTCGCCGATGTGCGCCGAGAGGTGGGCGGTGACCCGGTCGGCAATGTGGTCGGTGTAGCGATCGATCACAGCGGCAATGATCGTTTCCTTGTTCGGGAAGTACTGGTAGAGAGATCCGGGGCTGATGCCGGCGGCTTCGGCGATGCGGTTGGTCGTCGCGTCGTCATAGCCCCTTTCGATCAGCACCGTTTTGGCGGCGTCGAGGATCCGCCGCACCATCAAACGCGAGCGCTGTTGTTGCGGGACACGCCGCGGAGCAACCGGACCGCTGGTAGAACGCGCCATCAGAACGCGAATTGAAAGCGAGTTTTTACTTGCGTCATGATGAAATCATCCTCGTAGAAAGGCCGGAAGCATGGCGATTCTGCAGAATCCCGTGGCAGTGATTTTCGACAGGATCTTCGCTCAGGCGGTGCGGAGCCGCTTCTTCCAAGGCCTCGATTTTGCAGAGCCGAAGGGCGACCAAGGATGGTTCGGACCGGACAGCGCCGTGTGGTACGTGCACTCGCACATGCCGTTGGTGGCGCTGGGGCTGTTTTCCTCGGCGACGATGGAACAGCTTGACCCTTCGACGATTTCGGGCGGCTACCACCACTCACGTGCGCTGAAGCGTGACGACGACGGCAACCCCAGATTCGCCATCGACCCCGAAGGAGCTGCGGTCCGGTTCGGCCACTCGCTGGCATTCTTTCTCGGTGTTGCCTATGGCCCGACCGAGACAGCAGAAAGATGCGCGCGGATCGTGCGGGCCATGCACGGAACCGTGCATGGGGTGAGCGCGCTGACCGGCATGCGCTACGACGCCCGTGACCCTGAGCTGCTGCGGTGGAACTACGCCAACGTCGTCTGGGGGCTGGCCACCGCCCACGAGCGCTACCACTTCGCGCCGCTTCGTGGCGCCGACCTGGACCGCTACTACCGCGAGTTCACCCGAGTGGGCTACGCGCTCGGTGGAACCGATCTGCCGGCCAGCAAGGGCGAGGTGCTCGAGGTCCTCGACAGCTGGGTACCCAAGCTCGCGCTGTTACCGGCGGTGTCACAAGCGATTTGGCCGAACAACCGCCACGCCATGCCCGTCTGGCAGTGGCCTCCCCAAGCGTTCGTCAACTGGTTCATTCGCGACATGCAACCACGATGGGCGCGCAACCTGTACATGCACACCCGACCCGATCCGCTGACGGTGTGGTCGATTCGGCAAGCACTGAAGGTGATGCTCAACGGCGCGCACCTGCTGCCCGGCCCGCTGCCCGAATTTCAGCAAGCGCAAGCGCGAGTGACCGGTGTGCCGCTGCAACCGATTCGCTTCGATCCGGAGAAGATTGCCGCTGAATCCAAGCTGAGTCGCGGCGCCATCGAGCAGCTGGCGGACGCTCCACGGAAGTCGACCGGGCGCCGGCAACGAGTGGCGGTCGTCAACTGAAGCTCCAACCCACGCGGCGACGCCACTTTTCGTATTCCGCGCGATGCTCGGCGGGATTTCCCGGCGGCCGTGCGCCGCAAGTGACAGCTCGCTGACGTTGGTGCGCAATCGCTTCGGCCAACGGTCCGAGCCCGACGCTCGCGCGCCGAAGATCGACGTCCTCGGGATCGCTGATGGGACGCGGCGACAGATATCCCTCGTCGTCCCACTCGAATTGGGTTCCGTAAAGCTGTCCTCGACCCTCGAAACACCTGATCCGATCGGTGAGCATCGCGAGCTGCTTGGGGTCGGCGTCACCGGCGACAACCGCAGCCTGCAGCAATTCGCGGCAGCGCCGCTGGAAATCGGGCCGGCTGATCGCATGTTGCGCGATCCGGAAGGCCGCATCGGCTCCGTCCTCGCCAACGCGGGCGACGGCGGGCCAACCATCTTCGAGCAATTGCTCGAGCCGGTCGGCGTTGCGGTTGTGGACCTCCTCCATCGCCGGGTGATAGCCGTCGAACACCGAACCATCGGCAGCAAGGCGGGCCCAAACCGAATCGTCCTCGGCGATCATCTGTAAGAGTTCTTCTCGCAACTTCATGCCGCGGCGGTTTCTTCGACGATTTCGTCGGCCACCGCCAACGCCAGCGCCATGATCGAGACTTGCGGGTTGACCTCCGGGCAGCTGGGCAGGATCGACGCGTCGGCCACCCACACTCCGTCAATTCCGCGCAGCCGGCCGCGCGGGTCGACCGGACAGCGCAGCTCGTCGTCGCCGGCCGCCGCCGTGCCGGTTGGGTGAAAAGCCGCTAGGTGCAAGCTTTTCGGGTTCGTGCGACCGAGCACATCCTGCAGTTCCGGCATGCTCGTTACGGTCGGACCGGCCGGCAGCCCGGTCAGCACCTCGACTGCGCCGGCGGCGAACAGTAGCCGGCCCATGGCCTGCAGCGCGGTCATCACCTTGCCCGTGTCGGTCGGAGTGATGTTGTAGCGCAGCAGCGTCTCTCCGCGTACCGAATAGACCCGGCCGACGCCCCGGTCGGCCACCATCGCGCCAAAGGTGGCGACATGGCTGGCGCGGTCGAGCCAGTCGAGCAGCTCGGCGCCGTAGCCGGGGAATACCATCGACCCCATTCCCGGCGGCGTCGAGGTCGCCTCGATCAGCACACCGTGCGACTCGTGCAACTCGTCGACCGCCGCGCTCTGCAGCACTCCTCGCCACGCGGTGATGTCATGGTCAAAGCGGCCGGCCAGCATCGCCGCCGGATGCAGCGCAAGGTTGCGGCCCAGCCGCGGGTGCCCGCCAATCCCGCTGCGCCGCAACAGTCCCGGCGTCTCCGTCGCGCCCGCCGCGACCACCACAGTCTCCGCCAGCACGTCGACCGCGGTACCGTCGGGCCGACGCGCCCGAACCCCTTGTGCGCGACCGCCCGAATGCAAGACCCGCTCGACGCGGGCGTCCGACACGATGCGCGCGCCGGCCGCGCATGCCTGCGGCAACGCATTGAGATGCACACCGAACTTGGCGTTGTGCGGGCAGCCGATTGCGCATTGACAGCAGGCGTCGCAGCCCGGCGCGTTGCGGGGGATCGGCGCCGCCCGCCAGTCCAGCGCCGCCGCACTGTCGAGCAGCAGCCGCCCGTTGCGTCCCATGATCTCCACCGGCACAGGCGCCACCTGCAACGTCTGCTCGACGTCGTCGAGGTAGCCGGCCAACTGCCCCGGATCGGCTAAGTTCCAACCGAATTCGTCGCGCCAGCGCTGCTGTACCGGCAGCGGAGGCCGATAGCAGGTGCCCGAGTTCACGACGGTGGTGCCGCCGACCGCACGGCCGATCGGCAACACCACCGCTGGGCGTCCCAGCGCGACGGTGGCTCCGGCGCCGCGGTACAGCCCGGCGTAGCGGTCGATCGGATGCATGCTGCGGAACTCGTCGACCGTCCAGCGCCGGCCCTCCTCGACGATGACCACCGTCATTCCGGCGCGGGCCAGCGTGCGGGCCGCCATCGCTCCGCCTGCGCCGGAGCCAATGACCACCGCGTCGGCGCGCAGAACCGACGGAATATCAAGCGAGGAAGCGAGGTTCAGCGCTGCGTCGGGGCGGGCCACATCGTGCTTCCGCGCACGCTCAAGCAACTCTGCTGCATACGTGTCGGCGCCGTTAGCAAGCAGCACAACGGCTTTCAACCCTTCGATCGCCGCGCCGGTGTCGGGAGTGAGCCCGGCAATGCGGCGCAGCACTGCAGTACGAGCCTGCGGGGTCAACCGCGACAAAGACCGACCGGTGCTCAGATAGCTCGCGGCCGCGACGGTTAGCATTCCGGCCCGGACCGCTAGCCGCGACGCCGTGGGCAGCCGGTCGAGATACCGGTCGACGCGGTCGACCAGCTGCGCAGGCGACGGGCCGCCGCACTCCTCGGGCAGCAACGCCTGGCCGAACGGGGCCGTCACCCGAAGCGCCGCCCGAGCCCGCGGCCCAGCTTGAGGAAGAACGGATACGTCGCGAAAATCCCGGCTGCCAGCGCATGCATCGGCCAACGGAGCTCATCGGTGTTCACGCCGAAAACCCCGCTGTTCCACATGAAGTCGCGTCCGTTGCGGGCCCGGAACGGTCGCCACAGCACCCCGAGGCCCGGCACATTGTTGTAGAGCCCGAACGAGCCGCCGAAGAACACGCCGAGCGTGGCGGCCTCGGCGGCGTCGCGCTGCTCTGCCGGTAGTCCGCGTTCGATGGCCACACCGGAGACCACCAGCATCGGCGGGTCGAGCAGAAAACTCATGACGGAATCCTTTCGTTGACTGCCGGCGCCGCATCGCCGCGCAACCCGACTTCTGCATGACCCAGCACCGACCAGCGCCGCTCGCCGAGTTCGACGTAAACGTCGGCTTGCTCGGTGTTCGTGCACACCGCGGTGGCGCCGTCCGGATCGGTGTAGCCCAGGCTCACGCATCGGTCCGCGGGCTGGTCCACGCGGATCAGGACGTTGCGACCCCCGATACGTCCTTCCAGCTGCCAGTGCCGCACACCCAACCTCGTCTTCATCCACAGCGACGGCAAACCCATTGGCGGCCAATCCTTTCCGTCGATTCGGAACCGGACGAACACGATCGGAGGCAGCCTGCGCAGGCCCGGTGTGTGCGACACGGCGGTGACCACTTCGAGCACGTCGCCGTCACCGAGGTCGGCGTGAATCCAGCCCCAGCGCTTGGCGTTGCCCCGGCCGTAGATGTGCGCTACCGCGCCGCGCCAACCGTCGAGCCGGTGAGCGGCATCGCCGACGGTGACCGACCCGGTGAAATCGGCGGTGGGCGCGAGCACCACCTGCGCGCCGGGCAGCAGCTCGCGCTCCCACACCACCCGCGGAAAGGTCCACAGTGGTCTGCCGGTGTCCTTCCAGTGCAGATCCCAGGCCAGCGATCCGGCGCGCCCGGCCAATTCCTGAAAGGCGACGTGCGCGTCGGCGGCCCGGAACCACGCCGGTTCGACAGCCGGCGAGATCGGACCCGGACCGAAGCGTTCGGTGCGCGGCGGCCCGTCGGCGGGAAACCACGTCGCCCAGCCATGCCCGTAAGCCGAGCCCGTCGTCGGGGCAACCGATTCGCAGTGCACCCACAGCCCGGCGCGCGTCACCGGGTCGGAGAGCGTGGCGTACCAGACTTCCAGGCGGCCAGGGTTGCCCCGCCAGCGCGGGACGGCGGCGGACCGGAGTTCGGCGTCCATGGTGCGTCTACTATATTGGTTGGGCCAATGAACCAGTCAAGCCCGTTTCGTCCGCCGGATCGTCAGCGCCTCGACGAACAGATCGCCGCGGCGATCGCCGACGCCATCCTCGACGGCGCCTTCCCGCCTGGGTCGACGCTGCCGCCCGAGCGGGAACTCGCGGAGCAGTTTGGCGTCAACCGCACGTCGCTGCGGCAGGGCCTGGCGCGGCTGCAGCACATGGGCCTCATCGAGGCCCGGCAGGGCAGCGGCAACGTGGTTCGCGACCCCGGCGGGCTGACCCACCCCGCGGTGGTCGAGGCGCTGGTCCGCAAGCTGGGGCCGGATTTCCTGGTGGAGCTGCTGGAGCTGCGGGCGGCGTTCGGCGCGTTCATCGGCCGGCTGGCCGCTGAGCGCGGCACACCCGACGACGCCCGGGCGCTGCGCGCGGCGCTCGCGGCGGTAGGCGCGGCGGAGACGTCCGAGGCCCGCCAAGAGGCCGACCTGGCGTTCTTCAGCGTGCTCATCCACGCGACCCGCAACCGGGCGCTGGGGCTGCTATACCGCTGGGTCGAGCAGGCCTTCGGCGGCCGTGAACACGAGCTCACCGCCGCCTACGACGACGCTGACACCGTGGTCACCGAGCTGCGAGCGATCGCCGACGCGGTGCTGGCGCACGACGCCTCGACGGCCGCCGCGACGGTCGAGTCCTACCTGCGAGCCAGCGCACTGCGGATGGTGGCGTCCTACAAGGAGACCGTACCCCGGCTAGGCACGCAGTCTCGGCGCCCAAAGCAGCTATTCGGCGAGCCGAGTCGCCGGGTGGACCGCGATGAGTCCTAATGAGCTGCGCCGCTTGCACATTGCCGCCAGCTCCGCGTAGGCCTTCTCGCCGAGCAGCTCGGTCAGTTCGGCGGCCAGGCTCTGCCACACCGGCTCGCGGCCGACATGGGCGGCCGGATCGCCCGTGCAATACCAGTGCAGGTCGGCGCCGCCGGCTCCCCAACCGCGACGGTCGTATTCGGTGACGGTGGTCTTGAGGATCTCGCTGCCGTCGGGACGCGTCACCCATTCCTGGCTGCGCCGGATCGGCAGCTGCCAGCAGACGTCGGGCTTCATCGTCAGCGGGTGTACGTCCAGCCGCAGCGCCGCGGTGTGCAGTGCGCAGCCTGGGCCGGCCTTGAATCCTGGCCGGTTCAGGAAGATGCAGGCGCCCTTGTGTTTACGGGTGCGCCAGGCCTTCTCGCCGTCGTGCTCGTCGCGTTCCAGATAGCCCTTGGGGCCCAGGCCCTTCTCCCGGAACTGCCAGTCGTCGTCGTTCAGCTGTGACACGGCATCGTCGAGCCGGGCGCGGTCGTCGTCGTCGGACAAGAACGCGCCGTGCGAACAACATCCGTCGTCGGGGCGCCCTTCCACGGTGCCCTGGCAGGCAGGAGTCCCGAACACGCACGTCCAGCGTGACAGCAACCAGGTCAGGTCCGCTGCGATCAGATGCTCGGGATTGTCCGGGTCGTAGAACTCGACCCATTCACGCGCAAAGTCCAATTCGACTTCGCCGGGGCGCTCTGGTTGCGAGGACGTCACGTATGTCCACGGTAGTGGCTGCGCCGGTAACCAGCTACGAGCCACGCAGGCCTGATTGCCTGGCTTCTCCTCAGACCGCTCCGCGGTCTGCATTGTCGCCAGGCAGTAGGTTGTCCCCGTGAGATTGGGTGTGCTCGACGTGGGCAGCAACACAGTCCATCTGCTCGTGGTGGACGCACGCCGCGGCGGGCATCCGACGCCGATGAGTTCGACCAAGTCCGCCCTGCGGCTGGCCGAAGCCACCGACAGCTCCGGCAAGATCACCCGAAAAGGCGCCGACAAACTGATCTCGACGATCGACGAGTTCAGCAAGATCGCGGTGAGCTCCGGCTGCGCCGAATTGATGGCGTTCGCCACTTCTGCGGTCCGCGACGCGGAGAACTCCGAGGACGTGCTGGCCCGGGTCAAGGCCGAGACCGGTGTGGAGCTGCAGGTGCTGCGCGGCGTCGACGAGTCGCGGCTGACCTTCCTGGCGGTACGCCGGTGGTACGGCTGGAGCGCCGGGCGGATCATCAACCTCGACATCGGCGGCGGCTCGCTGGAGCTGTCCAACGGCGTCGACGAGGAACCCGAGGTCGCGATGTCGCTGCCGCTGGGCGCCGGGCGGCTGACCCGCGAGTGGCTGCAAGACGATCCGCCCGGCCGGCGACGGGTCGGCATGCTGCGGGATTGGCTGGACTCCGAGCTGGCCGAAGCCAGCGTGACGCTGCTGGACGCCGGCAGCCCCGACCTGGCCGTAGCAACGTCGAAAACGTTCCGCTCGCTGGCGCGGCTGACCGGCGCGGCGCCGTCGGCGGCGGGCCCGCGGGTGAAGCGGACATTGACCGCTAGCGGCCTCAGACAACTCATATCTTTCATCTCTAGGATGACCACGGCTGACCGAGCCGAACTGGAAGGAGTGAGTGCCGAGCGGGCGCCGCAAATCGTGGCGGGAGCTCTGGTGGCGGAGGCGAGTATGCGAGCGCTGTCGATAGAAACGGTGGACATCTGCCCGTGGGCGCTGCGGGAAGGTCTCATCTTGCGCAAACTTGACAGCGAAGCCGACGGAACCGCCCTCGTCGAGACTTCCGTGGGCGATGCTGGAAGCCAGCAAGCTGATCGGACTGCGGTTGGCCGATCGAGAGGCAGCACACCATGACTGGACCGAACGACAGCCCGGGCACCCGGCCGATCTCGGTGGCCGAGTTGCTCGCCAAGAACGGCACCATCGGCGCACCGCCGCCTGCCGGACGCCGTCGCCGCCGCCGCGGCAACGACGACGCAGTGACCGTCGCCGAGTTGACCGGCGAGATCCCTGTCGTCGAGGACGCCGAGCACGACGACACCGACCGTCCCGGCCCGCGGTCACATGCCCGCCGCCCCAACGGGGCCACCCGGGTCGAGGAGCCAGACGTCGCCGCCGACTCAGCGCCGTACTGGTCCGAGCCGCAGCCGCGCTGGCCGGAGTCGTCGCCGCAGCGGCCCCCGCGTGAAGCTCGCCCCGAGCGCAGCCCCTACCCGTTGCCGACCCGCAAAGCCCCTGTCGACGACGAGGAGCGAGCCGTCCGGCCCGCCGCGCAAGCCGGCGCCGAGGGGATGAACCCCGACCCGCTGGAGGATTACGCCGGCATGCCCGTCGACGTCATGGACACCGACGTGCGAGAGGCCGAACCGCCCACCGAGGACTCCGCCTACGTGCGGTCCTATCTCGGCCGGTTCCTGCGTGACAAGACCGCCGACGACGTCGAGGCCGACGAGGACTACCCGGACATCGACGAGGCCGACGACTACGCCGATCTCGACTCCGACATCGACTCCGACATCGACTCCGACATCGACGATCTGGCCGACGATGCCGAGGACGCCTACGCGTGGCCGGACCGCACCGAAGCCTTGCTGCGCGGCGGTTTGGTTGTGCTGCAGTCGATTCTGGCCGTCGCGTTCGGCGCCGGGCTGTTCATCGCCTTCGACCAGCTGTGGCGGTGGAACAACATTGTGGCGCTGGTGCTTTCGGTGCTCGTCATCCTCGGTCTGGTGGTCGGGGTTCGGGTGGTGCGCAAGACCGAGGACATCGGCAGCACGTTGATCGCGGTCGCGGTGGGGGCGCTGGTCACACTGGGGCCGCTGGCGTTGCTGCAGTCCGGCTAGCCAGTCAGTGCGCCCAGCCATCAAGGTCGGCCTGTCGACGGCCTCGGTCTACCCGATGAGGACCGAGGCCGCCTTCGAATATGCGGCCAAGCTCGGCTACGACGGCGTCGAGCTGATGGTGTGGGGCGAATCGGTCAGCCAGGACATCGCCGCCGTCGAGAAGCTCTCCCGGCGCTACCGGATGCCGGTGCTGTCGGTACACGCGCCGTGCCTGCTGATCTCGCAACGAGTCTGGGGGTCCAACCCGATACCCAAGCTGGAACGCAGCGTACAGGCCGCCGAAAAGCTCGGCGCCCAAACCGTCGTCGTACATCCGCCGTTCCGCTGGCAGCGCCGCTACGCCGAGGGGTTCGCCGAACAGGTTGCCGCACTGGAGGAGTCGAGCGACGTCCTGGTGGCGGTGGAGAACATGTTCCCGTTCCGGGCCGACCGATTCTTCCGGCAGTCCATGGAACGGATGCGCAGACGAGGCGGCGGGCCGGGCCCGGCGATCTCGGCGTTCTCACCGTCCTACGACCCGCTGGACGGCAACCACGCGCACTACACGCTGGACCTGTCGCACACCGCGACGGCGGGTAGCGACGCGCTGGAGATGGCGGCCCGGATGGGGCAGGGTTTGGTGCACGTGCACCTGTGTGACGGCAGCGGGCTGCCGGTCGACGAGCACCTGCCGCCCGGCCGGGGTACTCAGCCCACCGTCGAGCTCTGCCAGATGCTCGCCGTCGGCAGCTTCGCCGGCCACGTCATCCTGGAGGTGTCCACGTCGAGCGCGCGTTCAGCTCATGAGCGCGAAGCCCTGTTAGCCGAGTCGTTGCAGTTCGCGCGGACTCACCTGCTGCGCTGACGCGCCTGCGACGATGCCGAGGACCACCAGCCCTGACCACCGAAGGAAGCTGATGCCCGCTTTATTCACCAGCGCGATGGCGCTACGCGAGGTCGACGCCCGGGCAACGCCGAACGGCCAGGTGTCCGGTGTCTACGCAGGTCACCTCAACGAGCACTGGACCATCGGCCCCAAAGTGCACGGCGGCGCGATGCTGGCGCTGTGCGCCAAGGCCGCCCGCACCGCACACGGCGGGGCCGTCGAGCCGGTCGCGGTGTCGGCCAACTTCCTGTGGGCGCCGGATCCGGG
>Ga0070737_10001609_pt1 | contig 31236 bp, 25 predicted proteins | sample Coa_R1_10_FD_66438 | JGI IMG/M metagenome (GOLD analysis project Ga0070737, IMG submission 66438) | Surface soil microbial communities from Centralia Pennsylvania, which are recovering from an underground coalmine fire - Coalmine... | ecosystem: Environmental > Terrestrial > Soil > Unclassified... | reverse complement strand
CGCCAGCAGGCTGAAGTTGACGGTCATGATTTCCACGATCGGGCGCATCCCGCCCATCGCGGCGCCGATGCCGGCGCCGACGAACGCCGACTCGGACAGCGGCGTGTCGCGGATGCGCTCGGGCCCGAACTCTTCGAGCAATCCCCTGCTGACCGCGAAGCAGCCGCCGTAGCGCCCGACATCTTCGCCCATCAGGAACACGCGCGGGTCGCGAATCAGCGCCTCGCGGATCGCCTGGCGCATCGCCTCGCGGTAGGTGATGCGGACGGTTTGCGCCGCGGCGCCCTCCGCGCTCATGGGCGCGTCCTTTCGGAATAGACAAAGCGGGTCAGCTCCTCGACCGGCTCCCAGGTGCCGGCTTCGGCAAATTCCACCGAGCGGTCGATTTCGGCGGCAACGTCGTCTTCGATGCTTTTGAGAACATTGTCGTCGAGCAAACCCGCTTCGCGCAGCCGCGCGCCAAAGGTGAGGATCGGGTCGCGCTTCTTCCACTCCTCTACTTCCTGTTTTTCGCGATACAGTTGCGGGTCGAACATCGAGTGGGCGCGGAAGCGATAGGTGCGGAATTCCAAAAAGAGCGGACCGCCGCCGCCGCGCACGGCCGTCAGCGCGCGGCGCGCCGCGTCCTGGCACGCTTCGACATCCATCCCGTCCACCGGCCAGGCGGGCATTTCATAACTCGACGCTTTCAGACACAGATCGGTTTCCGACTCCGAGCGGCGCAGCGCCGTGCCCATCGCGTACAGGTTGTTTTCGCAGCAAAACAGCACCGGCAGCTTCCACAGCGCCGACAGATTGAGGCATTCGTGGAACTCGCCCTCGGCCACCGCGCCTTCGCCGAAAAAGCATGCCGTCACGCGCGCACGCCCCGCCATCTTGTCGGCCAGCGCCAGGCCCACGGCCAGCGGCAATCCGCCGCCGACGATCGCGTTGCCGCCGTAAAAGCGGGTGGCGGCGTCGAACAGATGCATCGAGCCGCCCCGCCCGCGGCTGCATCCTTCCTGTTTGCCGTACATCTCGGCCATTACGGCCGTGGCCGGCACGCCGCGCACCAGCGCGTGGCCGTGTTCGCGATAAGTCGCCACGATCGCGTCCTCGGGCTGCAGTTGCGCAATGACGCCCACCGCAATCGCTTCCTCGCCGATATACAGATGGACGAAGCCGTGAATCTTGCCGGCGTTGTACAACTCCGCGCACTTCTCCTCGAAGCGGCGGATCAATATCATCTGCCGCAGCGCCGTCAGCGAGTGTTCGCCAGCGGGCTGTGGATGGTTGGAGCTTGCGGCTTGAGGTGTCGGGGTCATTGGGTTTCCAGGGTGGAGAGGTCGCCCTCGGGCAGCCCTAGTTCGCGCGCCTTGAGCAGGCGGCGCATGATTTTGCCGCTGCGCGTCTTGGGCACATTGGCGACGTGGTCGATCTCGCGCGGGGCGACCACCGCGCCCAGGCGCTTGCGCGCAAAGCCCAGCAGCTCGCGGCGCAGCGCGTCGCTCCAGGCATAGGCCGGCTTGAGCGATACGAACGCCTTGACCACTTCGCCCGCCACCGGGTCGGGCTTGCCGATGACGCCGGCTTCGGCCACCGCGGCATGCTCCATCAGCATGCTCTCGACCTCAAACGGGCCGATCAGATGGCCCGCGGACTTAATCACGTCGTCGGCGCGCCCCACGAACCAGAAATAGCCATCGGCGTCGCGCCGGGCCAGGTCGCCGGTCAGATACCATCCGCCGACAAAACATTTGCGGTAGCGTTCCTCCTCGTTGAGGTAGCCGCGGAACATCGAGGGCCATCCGGGCCGCAGCGCCAGCTCGCCTTCCACGCCCGGCTCGGTTACCTCCTCGACCGCGCCTTGGCCGACGCGACGCACGATGCCGGCCTCGATGCCGGGCAGCGGGCGGCCCATCGAGCCCGGCCGAATCTCCATCGCCAGGTAGTTGGCGATCATGATGCCGCCGGTTTCGGTCTGCCACCAGTTGTCGTGAATCGGCCGGCCAAAAGCCTCCTGCCCCCATACCACGGCTTCGGGATTGAGCGGTTCGCCCACGCTGGCCACCAGGCGCAGGCTGCTGAGGTCGTAATTGCGGATCACCTCAGTGCCGACCTTCATCATCATCCGCACCGCCGTTGGCGCGGTGTACCATACCGTGACTTTGTGCCGCTGGACGATCCCGTACCAGCGCTCGGCGTCGAAATCGGCTTCGTCGACGACGCTGGTAATCCCATGCGTCAGCGGCGCGATAATTCCGTAGGAAGTGCCGGTCACCCATCCGGGATCGGCAGTGCACCAAAAGACGTCGTCGGGATGGAAGTCCAGCGCGAAGCTGCCGGTCACATGATGTGCGACCACCGCCTCGTGCACATGCATCGCGCCCTTGGGCGTGCCGGTGGTGCCGCTGGTGAAATGCAGCAACGCCAGATCTTCGGGTTGGGTGCGCGCGATTTCGAAGCGCTCGTCCGCTTGCGCCATCAGTTGGTGGAAGTCCAAGATGCCCGCAATGTCGCGAGTCTCCTCGGGTTGACCAATCACCAGGATGTGCCGCAGGCCGGGCAGCGTAGCCCGAACCTCGGCCACCTTACGCTTGTAGAGGGCAGCCGTGGTGACCAGCACGCGGCCATCGCCCAGGCTGATGCGCTGGCGGATCGGCTCGGGACCGAATGCAGAGAATAGCGGGCAGAAAACCTGACCGCCCTTAAGCGTGCCGAGCGCGCTGAGGTAAAGTTCGGGGATGCGGCCGGCGAGCAGGAATACCCGCTCGCCCTTGCCGACCCCGAGCTCCCTGAGGACATTGGCGAAGCGGTTGGTCTGGGCGCACAACTCGGCGTAAGTAAAGTCGCGCCTCTCGCCGCCGCGTCCTAACCATCGCAGCGCCGGATGGTTGCGGCGCGCCCCGCGCGCATGGCGGTCGACCGCCTCGTAGGCGATGTTGAGACCACCGCCGGGCAGTCCGTCCAGCGCGCGCCGGGCCTGTGCCCAGGAAAAGGTGGCGCGCGTCTGCTCGTAATCGCACAGGTTGGGCGTCACTGCCCAACTCCGCGGCTTCTCAATGCTCTTCCAGGGCATGGACAATGTCGTGCCGGCCGCACGCCTTTAGTGTTTGCGTTCCACAATCGCTACCGTACTGGCTTGCGGCCCTTCGATGCCCTCCTCCTCGACGAAGCGCACCTGCATTCCAACGCGCAGCTTGTCAAAGGCGTTGTTGAGCACACTGTTGCGATGGAAATAGATTTCGCGCCCGTCGGGTGTTTCCAGAAAGCCGAAATCGTTGAGCAAACGGACCACGCGGCCCTGCGCCGCCTCTTCGTGCGTCTTCACCTGGCCGCGCTGCTCGCGCACATAGTCTTCCAGTTGGCGCCGGATAGCGTCGAACGCTTCGCGGATGGCCGCTGCCAGCCCCTCTTCTGACTGCCGATTGGTCACCAGTTCCTTGCCCGGCACCGTCAGGCGGATTCGGACGTCGAATGGACCGCCTTTGCGATGATGATCGATCGGGGCTGTGACGGTTACGTCGCAGCCGGTGATGCGGTGGTAATAGTTGTCCAAAGCGGCGGCCTTCTGCCGTATCTCGGCCTCGAATGCGTCGGAAAGCGTAAAGTCACGGGCGGTAATCTTAAGTGGGCGTTGCATGTGGGTCGCTCTCTCTCTTCCAGCTCAGGGCGGCTCGCCGCCGCCATTCCGCCCTGCTATGCAGCAATCGGCGTGCCCCCGCGAAAGCTATGCTACTCCGTGCGCTAACGTGGCGAATTTCCACTACCCGGACGCCCTGTGGCCTAAGGAATCAGCCAATGGCTCCTTTGGAATCACTTGGAAAGGGATTTTCTTGCGCGGGAGCGCTGGCTTTTTCACCGGTTTCCGTGCCGGTTCTTTTTGTCTGTGCTAAACACAGAGGCACGAAAAAAAGGCGGGAGGCGAATTCGGTGGGAAAGCTGGACGACAGGATCGCCGTCATTACCGGAGGCGGCTCGGGCATCGGCGAGGCGACGGCGCGGCTGCTCGTCGCCGAGGGCGCACAAGTGGTGATCGTCGACATCGACGACAAGAACGGCCGGCGGGTGGCTGCCGACCTCGGTGCACGGTCAGTGTTTCGCCATACCGATGTCAGCGATCCCGCGCAGGTCGAGGCGATGGTGAAGTTCAGCGTCGAGCGCTTCGGCCGGCTCGACGTGCTGTTCAACAACGCCTTCGCCACCCGCATGGGACCGGTGGGAGAAATCAGCATCGAGGACTGGCACAAAACGATCTCGGTGACGTTGTCGGGGGTGTTTTACGGGATGCGATTCGCGCTGCCGCAGATGGTTGCGCAGGGCGGCGGTGTGATCGTCAACACGGCGTCGATCTCGGGGCTGGCGGGCGACTACGGTGCGGGCGCCTACAACGCGGCCAAAGCCGGCGTGGTCAATCTGACTCGCTCGGCTGCGATCGAGTACGCACGCAAGAACATCCGCGTCAACGCGGTCTGTCCGGGGATGGTCGAGACACCCGCCGTGCTCAACACCTTTATTGGCCAGTCGCGCAATCCACAGAAAGTGCGCAAGCTCAACGAGGAATGCCATCCCATCGGCCGGATGGGCAAACCCGAGGAGATCGCCAAAGTCGTGCTGTTCCTGGCCTGTGACGACTCCTCTTTCATGACCGGCAGCATGGTGGTCGCAGACGGCGGCGTTACCGCGCACACCGGCCTGACCGGCCATCCGCTGCGCTGACAGTCTGGTGCTGGCGACATTCCGTGCGCTGGACATTCTCTCCCTCGGGGGAGCCGGCAATTGGTGGGGATTGCCCTTCCGCCTCAGTCTCCGCTTTCCAGCCGGCGCAGAGCTCGCTCGTAGTCTGCTTGAAGGTTGCGGTTGCGGTTGTCGCGGACGCGAATCATCACCACCAAGATCACCGCGGCCCCCAGCAATAGCCCATCCAGCATCATGGGAAGGATGTATATTCCAAACGGGAAATCATCCCTGGGCCGGCCGTTTTCCTGGTAATCCATGCGCCAGCGCTGCTTGGTAAGCCTGGCTCCGATGGGGAAACCGTCCAGATCGCCTTCGCCGGAATCGGCGTAGTAAACGCGCTGCGTGCCGTCGGCGTCGCGAATCACATATCTGTTGGCGCGATTGCGGGTCCACGGTGGAAAGCGGACATTGTCTTTGCGCGCCACCACGACTCCGTCGAACTGAGCCCAATAATGTCCGAGCACGGGCGCATACTCGCCCGACGCGGCCAGGAAGATGGAAAGGATGACGACACTTGCAGGGATGTGAGCCTTGTGCATCTTACACCTAACAGCTTGAAAGCAGCCGCCTTTTATGCACGATGCGGAACGCACCCAACCTGAGACAGAGGCCCCGCTCGACCCTCTAAAGGCCGGCCAGGACCTCGGCTGGCCCGTAACCCAGGCTTACCGACAGTAGCACGCCGGCGGCGGCAAGCTGGAGCGCGTCGAGGTGCGCTTCGATCATTTCGTGCAAAGCGGTGACATGACGGATTTCCAAACGGACTCCTTGTGTGGCGAAGCCCGACCATCGATCCGAATCGAACATTGCATCGATCAGCGGATTGTAGTCATAGCCCGACTCGGCCAGCGCCTCGCGCACGGCGACACGGCGGAATTCGGAGGGTTCGGTCTTTTCGAAGTCGACCAGCAGGCGGAGGCGCTCCCGAATCATGGGCAAGAGCCTGGAGTAGTGCTGTGCCGCCACCAGATAGGGTTGGGTGCCCTGTTGTTCCAGGAAGTCGCCCACGGTGCCATCGGTGCCGTACACTGCCTTGGAACCGGGGGCCGGCTCAAGCGCGATTAATCGCTCGGCGTCGCCCGTGCGCTCCAGACCCAACGGGTAGAGCCGGCAGGGCAGCGGCCGGCCCACATGGACGCTGCACAAGCCGTCGCGCAGTGCCACGCAGGCGCCATCGGCGCCGAATCGCAGCAGCGAGCCGCGCCGCAATGTGTAGCGCGCGATGGTCGCGGTGGTGCTCAGCCCGGCCGCAGCGGCGATCCTCATCACGTCATACGGCGCCAGCGTGATCACCTTGTCGCGGCAGCACAACCCGCAGCATCCGCAGCGATATGAAAAAGCGCTCAAGCGGCGCATCGATGGCCTGTCGCGCGGCGGAACCTGGCCTTGGGCCGCCCGCCGGCTGTGGTCTGCCTGCAACTCGTACTCTTCTGGCAACCGCTGTTCAATTGCAAGCTGCAGCAGCACGGCATGTTTGAAGCGGCGGGTGCCGTCCTTCTGTAAGCACGGCGATAGGATCACCGCGGGAGGATGTGCGCCAGCAGGCGGCAAGCAAACCCGCACCGTCCGCAACGCAATGAAAAAACGGTGCTGCGGCGCATACGCGGCTAATTACCGTAGCCCAGACCTAGTCCATCAGCACATCCTAATCGGGACAGCAATACCGTTATGTCGACGGTTTTTAAGGGAGGGGACGAAAAACCTCGAACTTTCGCCGAGAGGGCGCTGCCCGGACGGGGAGGGATGAATATTCAAGCCTGACTTTGTAACCAACCGTTTAGGCGCCTGAATGGCCCTTATTGTCACTAGCCATTTGATCTCGCAATTCGATCTCCAAGGAGCCGTGAGCTCCATAAAACTTGTCAAGGGAAGGATTGGGATACACAATAGTTCACTTTCTGATGTCGGAGGCGTCTATGGGCCTACTCGATGAAGCGCGAGAATTCCTTCAAGCTCGCGACCTCGCGGTAGAAGAGCGAGACCGAGACTTCCTCGTCGCCCAGCAACCAGGCCTTGCGGGTGAAAGGAATGTAACCTGCCTCTGGGTTCTCACGAGCGAAGTGCGACAACGAAAGAACCAAGAGCTTATTGAGGAGGAGCTTCTCACCCGATTCAAGGGCGCAAGTGAGAAATTCAGAGGCGGTCGACTTTATCTGCTCGTTGATACTACCGAGGGCTTCACCGCCGAATTCCGAAACGAGGTCAAGCGCCGGTTTGGCGCATCGATCGTCGTTCCCAGCCTCTTTTTTGACACCCCTTTCAAGTGGGATGTAGCAGAACAGGCTGGCTCGGCCGCGCGGGAACTCGTGAGAACCGCGCAAGAGTTTGAGAGGACCAGGGTGCCTCAGGGTTATGTTAGGCTGGAAGGCAATAGCCGTGGTGACGACCTTGTGAAAGATCTCGTCAACGAGATCGATGCCGCAGCGCGAAAGCAGGAACCTGTAGTTTGGTTTATCTCAGCGCCAGCGGGGCAAGGCAAGACTGTACTGTTCCGCTCACTTTTTGCTTCTTTATACCAGAGGTTTCAGGAGCGAAAACGCCGTCACGAGGTTTATCCGCGTCCTCTTCCGATGATGCCCGAACATTTGCGAGAAGCCGCTGGACCGAACGTCCGCGGGCTCATCGATGCCTTTCTTCGCACCGACTTAGCAATGCCAGCTAAGCCTCGATTGTTCGAGTGGATGGTCGATACCCGACACGGCGTCTGGATGCTCGATGGCCTCGACGAGGTCATCGCCGGAGACGACCAATTCTTTCCATTCCTTGAGGAGAGAATCACTGCGCCAAATTCGCGGCCGGCGATCCTGATTTGCGTTCGCGATTCGCTGTTCGAAAGCAATGACGGATTGGCGGAGTTCCGTGCCTATTACGAGTCGGTTGTGCGGGCATACCGCCTAGAGGGCTGGGATGACATGTCTCGGCGTCTTTTTGCGTGGAGCAAGATCGAAGGACGACGCCCTCAACCTGGCGATCGTGACACATCTCGCGTGACTAGTTTTCTTCAGTACCTCGAATCTCAACCGGTGCTTCGCGAACTCTCGTCTTCTCCTTACTATGCCTCTTTGTTGCTTGAGGCACATCAGCACGGCGGGGTTCCAGTCGCGAAAGATGAGGTCGAACTTCTCGGCTATGCGATCGAGCAGATGTGTCAACGCGAATATGCAAAACCTGGTCCGCTTAAGCAAGAGGTGCTTCCCCTCGGAGCATTTCTCGAATGGCTAGAAGATGTGGCAGAAACCAGTTTTGAAGGTTCCGGGATTACCGTTTCGGAACTCAGGGAGTGGGCAAGCCTGCTTCCTGCGCTTTTACAGCGTGACCTTCCGGAACTCGAAGAGCAAAGAATTGTAGAGCAAGTTGTCATGGCTCCGTTCCTGACCCAGAGTGCAGGTTCTGGAAGGCTAGAATTTACTCACGAATTGCTTGCGGAGTATCTACTCGGTCGCCGTCTCTGCCGTCTTTTCGATTCAAATCCCGCACGATTCGCACGGCTGATGTCTGTTCGTCGTTGGAGTCCGGATTCCATTGTCTTGAAATTGCTGGCGCGCCAGCTTGGGGGCCGGGCTTCGCAGGTGGCTTGCCTTGCAATCACTGAATCTATCCCCGGTGATGGATTTCGAAATCTAGTGCAACTCGTGGCCCTCATTCCTGAAGGAGACCGGGCGCTTCGAGAGATTGGTCACTTCGACGGAGCTCGTTTTCCTGGCGTCCGCTTTTCCAATTTGGACTTGAGCGGGATTTCGTTCCGAGGAAGCGACCTAACGATGGCTGAGTTTCAAAACTGCGCGCTTCGCGAAACTAGCTTCGAAGGAGCTGTTTTGAAGAACACGCGCTTTACACAGATACCACCCGGCGGCCTTCAAGGCGCCCGATTCGGCGAGGGAGAAGGCTTCGAATCCATCATCCTCGATCCCAACCGGTTAATCGAGGATCATAAACTGTTCCAAAAGTGGCAAGCAGAGGTCTCAGGTGCGCCAATCCAAGAACTATCTGCATGTCCGACTACTTTACAGCTGCTCCATTTATTCCGCAAGTTCGTTCATGTCAATGGTCAGGCTCGGCGCGACTCGCTCGATGGACGGGGAATCGTTCGCGGAAAGCGTTACGCGGGCGCTCCATCTTATGAGGACTGCGTCCAATCGTCATGCGATATGGGGTTTCTCGTTCGTAACGACTTAGGGGGATTCGATAGGCCAGCCGGTCCCTTGTACGCAGAGATGGTGGCATTCGTGCGGGATGGAGCGCTGTCGTCTTCTTTGCGCAACCTGTTGGCCACTCTCTGCCAGCGGCCTAGTTGTGCCCATCCTACCAAGGCCGGCGGTGGTACGCCACGCAGCTGAGCTGAAGCCCCGGCTTGACAAGGGCGGCGGGCTTCATTTTGGCGCCGCTTCATGTCACAGATGATGGTGGACGGTTGCCGACCGAACCGCGATTCGAAATCAAGGAGCATCTTGGATGGACTTCGGTTACACCCCCGAACAGGAAGCCTTTCGCAACCAGGTCAGGGCCTGGCTGGAGGCCAATCAACCGCCGCCGCTGACGCCTGAGGAGAAGGCGAGACTTACCGAAGATCTGCTCTGGGAGCGGGCCAAGGCCTGGCATGCAAAGCTCTACGAGGGCGGATGGGCGGGCATTAGCTGGCCCAAAGAGTACGGCGGACGCGGCGCCAGCTTGATCGAGCAGGTCATCTTCAGCCAGGAATTGGCGCGGCTCAATCTGCCGGTCGGGATCAATGTGCTCGGCATCATCATGACCGGGCCGGCGATCATGCAATGGGGCAGCGCGGAGCAGAAGGCGCGCTACCTCAACAAGATTCTCAAGGCCGAGGAAATCTGGTGCGAGGGCCTCTCCGAACCCGGCGCCGGCTCCGACCTGGCCGCAATCCAAACTCGCGCCGAACTGGTGGGCGATCACTTTGTGGTCAACGGGCAGAAGATCTGGACCACGCACGCCCATCGCGCCCACTTCTGTCAGCTCTTCGTGCGCACCGATTTCCAGGCCCCCAAGCATCGGGGCCTGAGCTGTTTGCTGGTCGATATGAAGACCCCGGGGGTGACGGTGCGGCCGCTGCGCCAGATCACGGGCGAGGCGGAATTCAACGAGATCTTTTTCGAGGATGCGCGGGTGCCGCGCGCCAACCTGTTGGGGCCGCTCAACGGCGGATGGCAGGTGCTGATCTCGACCCTAATGCATGAGCGGGTCGGGATCGGCGAGACGCTGGGCACCAGCCAGCAGACGCTGGGCGAGCTGGTCGAACTGGCCAAAGCGATGGATTACCTGGGCCGGCCTGCGATCGAAAATTCCGCCATTCGCCAGCAGCTTGCCCAGTTCGCGATCGAAGCGGCGGCCAAGAAATACAACGGCTTGCGCAGCCTGACCAGCCGGCTCAAGGGTCTGCCGCCCGGCCCCGAAGCGTCGATCAGCAAGCTGGTGTCCACCGAGCTGACCCAGCGGATGGTGAAGTTCGCCACCCATCTGCTGGGCCAGTACGCGCTCATCGAGCAGCACAGCCCGCTGGCGCCCTCGGGCGCTTGGTTGCTGCGCATCCTGGGCTGCGAGTCGCTGACGATTGCGGGCGGCACCACGGCCGTGCAGAAAAACATGATCGGCGAGCGCGTCCTGCAACTGCCCAAGGGCTGAGGTAAGTGCGCCCTTTGGAAGCAAGCCGTCCTTGATTTCTGACTCCCGCGGAGTCAGCTATGAGCAGAAACCCATCAGGCTTCCTGGCACGTTTTGCGCTTAGTATGGCCGAAGCGCCGTAAACAAATGTGCTTTAGTTGTAGGAGGTAAATGGCCATGGCGAACTTTATTCAAACCTGGAATCCGTTTCGCGAGATGGAGCAGTTTCGCCGCGATTTCGATGAGCTCTTCGACCGCTTTTTGGGCCGCGGCAAGCGCGCCGTCAAGGAGCCCAGCGTCTTCGAACCGCCGATCGAGTCCTATATCGAAGGCGATAAGATGGTGGTGCGCGCCGACTTGCCAGGCATCGACCCCAAGGACGTCGAAATAACCGTCACCGGCGACACTTTGACGATTAAGGGTTCACGCGAGGAGCCGCGCGACGAGAAGGAGCGCACCTTCATCTTCAGGGAATTGACCTACGGTACCTTCGAGCGTTCGATCGCGCTGCCCGACGGAATCAAAGCCGAGGACATCAAGGCGTCGTACAGGGACGGGGTGTTGGAGCTGACCGCCCCGGCGCCCAAGGGCATGGCCACGCGCAAAGTGCCGATCGAAATCGACGGGCAGTGAGGAATAGCGCCGGGCCGGGGCGGCTGGCCTTACAGCAGCCGCATCTCCTTCATGACGGCTTTGAGCTTGTCGGCGGCCGGCGGCGACATCGGCGTCAGCGGCAGGCGGACCTCGGGGGAGCATTTTTTGAGTAGCGACAGCGCCTGCTTGACCGGGATGGGGTTGGTTTCGAGGAACAGGGCGCGCATCAGGGGCAGCATCCGGTAATGGATTTCGCGCGCCCGCGTGTAATTGCCTGCCAGCGCCGCCGCAACCATTTCGGTCATCTCGCCCGGCATCACGTTGGTGATTACTGAAATAACGCCGCTGGCGCCCAGCGCCATCAGCGGCAGGGTCGCCGAATCGTCGCCCGACAGAATCGTAAACCGCTCGCCGCACAGGCGCCGGATATCGGAAACCTGGTCCATCGAGCCCGACGCTTCCTTGACGCCCACGATGTTGCGCACCTCGCACAGACGCGCCATCGTCTCGGGCGCGATATTGGAGCCGGTGCGTCCCGGGATGTTGTAGATAATCAGCGGCAGATCGACGCTGTGCGCGATCATCTTGTAGTGCTTGTAGATGCCCTCCTGGGTGGGCTTGTTGTAGTAGGGCGAAATCAGCAGGGCGGCGTCGGCGCCCATCTCGCGCGCCGCCGCGGTCAGGCGAATGGCTTCGGCGGTCGAGTTGGAACCTGTCCCGGCCACCACCGGAACGCGCTTTCGGGTCTGTTCGATGGCGATGCGGATGACCTGTTCATGCTCGGCATGCGATAGCGTGGCCGATTCGCCAGTGGAACCGCAGGGGACGATTCCCTGCACGCCCGCACCAATTTGCCATTCAATCAGGTCGCGCAGCGCGGGCTCGTCGATTGCGCCGTCATTGAACGGGGTCACGATTGCCGATAGTGCGCCGGTCAACATAGTTCATCCTCCAGGGGCTGCGGCTGCGGCGTGAAGAACAAAGCGCAGTTACCCGGCCGCGGACAGGTCTTCGGCGGCGACGTCGACTTCGCCGGTGAAGACGCTCACCGCTTCGCCGGTCATCAGGACATGTCCGTCCTGGCCAGCGCCGTTGTGCCATTCGATTTCCAACGTGCCGCCACGCAGTTCAACCGCCGCGGCCGGACCACCGCGGCCGGTCAAAGCCGCTGCGACCACCGCCGCGCAGGCCCCGGTTCCGCACGCCAGCGTTTCGCCCGAACCGCGCTCCCACACTCTCATGCGCAGCCGCTGCGTCGAAACCGGCAGGATAAACTCGGTATTGACGCCGCGGGGAAAAAATGGATGGCGCTCGAACTGGCGGCCCAATCGTGCAAACTCGTCGTCGGCAAGCCTGAAGACGGTGTCGTCCCGGACAAACACGACGCAATGCGGATTGCCCATCGAAACCGCCGTGATGTTCTCGACGCGCTCGCCAACCCGGAGCGGATAATTGACAATTCTGCCGTCGGCGGCGGTCGGAATCTCGCGTCCTTCAAGGATTGGAGGCCCCATGTCAACGGTGGCCGCGACCGGGTGGCCATCTTCCATTTTGAGCCACACAGTCTTGATGCCGCAGTCGGTCTCGATGCGGACCGGATTGCGCCGTGCGACCCCTGACTCATAGGCCAGCCGCGCCAGGCAGCGGATACCGTTGCCGCACATCTCGGCGCGGCTGCCGTCGGCGTTGTACATCTCCATGCGCGCGTCGGCGCTTTGCGAGGGGCAGAGCAGGATCAGGCCGTCGCCGCCGATTCCGAAGCGGCGGTCCGACAGCCTGATCGACAGGCGTGCCGGGTCGGCCGGGCGGGTTTTGGTGGCAACCATGTAGATGTAGTCGTTGCCGCACCCGTGCATCTTGGTGAATTGCAGCCGTGCCATCGCGCCCTTACGATCCCAACTCGACCAGCTTTTCGCCGCGCACCAGGTCCTCGAAGGAATCCCGTTCGCGGATGACATGCATGCGGGTGCCGTCCACCAGCACCTCAGGCGAGCGCGCCCGGCTGTTGTAATTGGACGCCATCACAAAACCGTAGGCGCCCGCACTCATCACCGCCAGCAGATCGTCGCGCTGCACCTGGGGCAGTTCGCGCTCCTGGGCGAAAAAGTCGCCGCTTTCGCATACCGGTCCGACCACGTCGGCGATGACGCTCGGGCGGTCGGCCGCGGGTTTGTGCACCGGCCAAATCGCGTGGTAGGCCTCGTAGAGCACCGGCCGGATCAGGTCGTTCATCGCGCCATCGACCACGATGAAGCGCTTGACGTCGGTCTCCTTGACGTACAGTACGCGCGTCACCAGGATGCCCGCGTTGCCCACCAGCACACGCCCCGGCTCGGCGATTATCTTGACGCCCAGACCGGTCAGCGGTTTGAGAATCGCGGCCGCATACTCGGCGGGCGGCGGGGGCTCTTCCTGGTAGGGGATGCCCAGGCCGCCGCCGATGTCCAAATAGCGCAGCGCGATACCGTCGCTGCGCAGCTTGCGCACGATTGCGGCCAGCTTCTCGCCCGCCTCGATGAACGGGCCGGTATCGGTGATCTGCGAGCCGATATGCGTGCTTAGCCCCACCAGTTCGAGGTCGGGCAAGGCACGCGCCTGGGCGTAATACTGGAAGACTTGCGACAGGGGAATGCCGAACTTGCTGGTGCGATGGCCGGTTGAAATGTGCGGATGGGTGCCCGGGTCGAGATCGGGATTGACCCGCAGGCTGACCGGGGCCTTGACCTTCCTTTGGCGCGCCACCTCCGCGATCCGATCCAGCTCGGGACGCGATTCGACGTTGAACATCAGGATCCCGGCTTCCAGCGCGGCCGCGATTTCCTCGTCGCGCTTGCCCACTCCGGAAAAGACGATTTTCTTTGGGTCGGCGCCCGCCCGCAAACATCGCATCAGCTCGCCCACCGAGACGATATCGAATCCCGAGCCCATCGAGCCGAACAGTTTGAGGATACTCAGGTTGGACAGCGCCTTCATGGCAAAGCAAATCAGGTGATCGGCGCCGGCGAAGGCTTCGTCGAAGACGCGGAAATGGCGCCGCAGGGTGGCTGCGCTGTAAACATACACGGGAGTGCCGACCCGTGCGGCGATGTCTTTGACCGCCACATCCTCGGCATAAAGTTGATGGTCGCGATAGGTGAAGTGATGCATCCGACTTTCGGGTTTAACCGCTTAACTAAGGTATGGGCGAAACTAGCACAGCGCCCAAAAGCGGCAAAGCCGGGGCCGGGCCGTGTTACCTGTGCAGCGGGACCGGGGTGGGAAGGACGAAGTTCTCCGGATTGGGTGTGGGCGTGGGCACGGTGCGCACCACCTCAGCCTGGTTGGAGGGCAGGCTTTCATAACCGTCGGTAGTGACGGAAATAATCTGGTAGCGGTAGCGCATTCCGAGCTGCGTGTCGGTATCGAGGTATGAGAAATGCTGCTGCTGGCGGAAGCGTTGCAGGTCGGTGACCGGGATATCGGCCAGCAGTTTGGGCTCGCCGCCGCCCACCGCGCGCAGAATTTCGAACTTGCCCAGGTCCCGCATCCGGCCCCCGCCGGTATAGCGCACGGGCCTGCTCCAACGGATTCGTATGCCGTTGGCCACCGACACCGCCTGCAAATCCGTGGTGCGCTGGGGGCGCACGTCGGAGGGCGGCAGCGGCCGGCTCTTGACCCCGCACCCCGGATACAGCAGCACCAGGCTCAACAACACAAGCACAATTATGCGCGCGTCGCGTCTCATTGCCGTTTGAGCTGTGCCAGCCGGCGGCGGACTTCGGCCGGAGCGGGGCCGCCGATGACGCGGCGCCGGCGCAGCGAGGTCTGCGCCGACAGCAGGCGCCTGATGGCGTGGGCGTGCGCGCCGCAATAACGCCGCAGGTCGGCCTCGGTCAAGTCCTCCAAACGCTTGCCCGCCGCAAGCGCCTCACTTACCAGCGCCCCCACCATCTCATGGGCTTTACGGAACGGCACTCCGGCCCGCACCAGTTCTTCGGCGGCGTCGGTGGCCAGTGCACTGTCCCCGGCCGCCGCGCGCATCCGCTCCACGTCAAAGGTCAGCCGCGGCCACAATTTCGCGGCCAGGTCGAGCATCGGCTTGAGTGTATCGAGCGCGTCGAACACCCGCTCCTTATCCTCCTGCAAGTCGGAATTGTAAGCCATCGGTAGGCCCTTGAGGGTAGCCAGCAGGGCGGTCAGGTCGCCCAGCAGCCGCCCGCTCTTGGCGCGAAAGAGTTCGAGCAGGTCGGGATTTTTCTTCTGCGGCATCATCGAGCTGCCGGTGGAGAATTCATCGGGCAGTTGCACGAAGCCGAACTCGGCGGTTGCCCACAGGATGATATCCTCGCTCATGCGCGACAGATGGACGGCGCACAGCGCCGCGGCGAAGAGAAAATCGGCGGCGAAGTCGCGATCGGAGACCGCGTCGATACTGTTTTCGGCCAGGCGCGGGAAGCCCAGCTCACGGGCGACCGCGCGCCGGTCGATGGGCAGCGTCGTGCCGGCCAGCGCGCCCGCTCCCAGCGGCATCACGCGCGTGCGCTCCAGGGCTTGCGCGAAGCGCTGGCGGTCGCGCCCGAACATCTCGACGTAGGCCAGGATATGATGGGCAAGCGAGACCGGCTGGGCGCGTTGCAGATGGGTGTAGCCGGGCATCACGGTTTCCACGTGCTGTTCCGCCACGGCGATCAGGCTGCGGCGCAACCTATCGAGCAGGTCGGCCAGCGTGCCGATTTCGTCGGCCAGGTACAGGCGCAAGTCCAGCGCCACCTGGTCGTTGCGTGAACGCGCCGTATGCAATTTGGCCCCCGCCGCGCCCGCGATTTCGGTCAGCCGGCGCTCGATCGCCAGATGGATGTCCTCGTCGGCCAGCTCGAAGCGAAAGCGGCCGGTTTCGATCTCGCGCTCGATCTGCATCAGCCCGCGCACAATCCGCCGCGCCTCGCTCTTGCTGATCAGCCCCACCTTGGCCAGCATCCGGGCATGGGCGGCCGAACCACGGATATCGTGGCGGAAGAGGCGGCGATCGAACGGCAGCGAGGCGGTGAACGCCTCCACTTCGGTCAGACGAGGCGCTTTGAATCTACCCCGAATAAGATTGCGCGGCCGGCTTGCGGCGGTGCTCTTGATGCGGTTGCTCACGACTGAAGCTAGCAGCTTGCCTGAAAGCCGGCTCTGGATAAAGCTCCCAGTGCTTGGCTTGACGGATTTGGGCACAAACTCAAATATGTGCCTCAAACGCGAATTCCTTTGGCGAGGAATCAGGGCCGCTCCGGGATTGGAGGCGTCCAGCCTTGACAGCGCGCAACCGGGGTCGGTCTTGCTCGGATAGCCGGGCGCGTCAAGCGGTACTGGCTGGTTTCCACAGAGATGCACTACGATGCGCTACAAGGGCGCCTGTTGGGAGCGGCCCTTCCGCATCAGGCAGGAGTTGGAGGAAACGGAGGAGTATGCGGAGCCCTACCCCACGACCACATCGCGGCCGGCGCACCAAGCGGCGGCCGGTTTCCGCCGCCGCCCGCGACGCGATTCTCAAGGCGGCCGAGGAAGAATTTGCCGAACACGGCTTCGGTGGGGCTCGCGCCCAGCGCATCGCCACCCGCGCGGGGGTGAATAAGGCGCTGCCGTTTTATCATTTCGGCTCCAAGGCCGAGCTTTACGACGAGGTGGTCAAACGGGCGCTGGGGCGGCTGGGCGAATTCATGGCCGACGCGCTGGTGGCGCCCACGCCGCGCGAACGGCTGGCCTCCTTCGTCCATCGGCTGTTCGCCTACCTGGCCGACAATCCCAACTGGGCGCGTTTGATCGTGCGCGAAGTCATCGACGAACAATCCCGCGCCCGCGACGTCGCCAGCCAGTATCTGAAGCCGCTGGTGGACGGCGGACGGGAATTTATGATTCGCGACATGGAAGCCGGGCGGATGCGCCAGGTCGACGTCCTCCAACTCATCGTCAGTATCACCGTGGAAACCTTCGGCTATTTTTTGCTGCTGCCCGCCCTCCAGTACATCGGCATCGCCGATCCTTTATCCCCTGCCGCCCTGGCTGCGCGCGAACACATGGTCGTCAATCTGATCGCCGACGGCCTGGGCATGGCCGGCCCCGAGTCGGGCCGAAGTGATTAAATTTCGGCGGGATTGAAGCGAAAAAACATCAGCCGTTTGGACTGGAAGCGTGCCAGAGCCCTCACGGCCGCCGCGCGCTTCGGCCCACCCACTGCCTTTGATCATCAACCGATATTGCTCGATGGCTCCAACTCCGGCGCGCCGCAGCGGGGGGATTTTTGAAGATGCGCGGCAATATGCCAGGCTGACGGTGAAAGGTGATTGCCCTACTTTATGTAGGGCACGGTCTGGGGACCCTGGGGCAGGACGCACAGCGTGGCGTTGGGGCCGGCTGCCTTCAATGCTTCGCGGACCGCCGCTTCGACATCTTCGATCGGCTCGAAGTGCGCGGCGCGCAGTTGGTTTGCCGACAGTCCTCCCGCTTTGACCAGCACCCTGGCCTTTAACTGGATTTGCGCCTGAATCTGCACCTGCCACTGATCGGGGCTGGAGAAGCCGGGCGCCATGATCATGTCGAGCAGCGCGCGCGCCGAGGCGCTCCTGGTCAGCAGCTCGCCGTAGGCGCCATGATTGGGAATGCCGTCGCGGCATTCCGCGGCGCAAATAATCGTTCCTGCCTCTTTGACGATCTTCGCGGCGGCGGACATGCCCTTCACCGCCTGGTACAGATTCTGATCCAGCGGGTAGCCGGAATTGGTGGTGACCACCACGTCGAACGGTGCTTGGACCGGGCGCATCGCGGCCTCGCGCACGGCGGCGCAGGCCGCCCCATGCTCCGCGAACAGATCGCCTGCAAATGCCGCCGTGATCTTCTGCTCGCGATTAAGCGTGACGTCCAGGGCGAAGTCCACCCCGGTCATGCGCGCAATCTCGCGGACGTCGTCATGAATGGGATTCCCTTCGATCACCCCGAAGGTGGCTTTGGGATGGCTGATGCGTTCGGCGTTGTGTAGCGTCATGACCGTCTCCAGGCCGGCCAGGCCCGGTGCCACCATCTTGGGTCCGCCGCTGAAACCGGCAAAGAAGTGCGGCTCGACAAAACCCGTGGTGATCTTGAAATCCGACTCAACCCATTCCCGATTCAACAGCACCCGCACACCGCTTGCGGTATCCCCGACATGCACGAGCGACGCGCTGTCGCGCGCGTCGTGACATACCACCCGGCAGCTTCGCGCGAACCCGGCTCCGATCATCTTTTCGATTTCGGCGGGGGTGTTGCGCCGGTGGGTCCCCGTGGCGATGAAGATCGTGACGTCTTTCCTCCGAATGCCCGGCATTTCCGCAAACAATGCCTCAAGCATCAACCGGCGCGGTTGCGCCCGCGTGATATCGCACACCGAGATGGCGATGCTCCGCCCCGGTCTGACCAGCGCATTCAGTGGCGCTTTGCCGATGGGCGCCCTGATCGCATTGCGTAAAGCTTGCGCCGGGTTCGCCACGGCCGCCAGGGGCATCGGCTCGATCACGGTGGTCCGCTGCTCCGGGAGGTCTACCGTTAATCCCTCGGAACCGTAATCCAGTTTCAGTTTCATGCGACTTGGCACCTCGCAGGACTGCCACGGATAAACGCCAGCGTCTCGTACCACAGGTCGTGCTGAATCAGCCAGTCGGTTCAGCGAGAGCGCGGATCCGCCCGGTCACCCGCAGCCCCCGTATGGTTGGCCGCCCGCCTCTTGGGAGTCCCATGGATTAAACGGGTCAATCATCCTCCAAATCGCATCGCGCCGGAGTCGTAAATAGGCCTGGCAATTGATTGATACGAGCCCTCCCACGACCGGTCATTAATATATCTCCCTTGCTACCACGGAAGGTTTCGCGACCCAGGCGGTCGGCTTCAAGCGGCTTTGGGGAATCGCCCTGTCATTCTGACACCGGCGCGACGCCGCCGGTTTTCAGGCCAGGGACGATTGAGGCCCTCGACTTAATTCTTCTATATTCAGAATAAATCTTTATATTTTAAGTTGCGCACCCCATACTTTTTTGTTAAATCCTTTTAGCATCGAGCGCATTGTACCTCTGGGGGCGAGTCCGAATGGAGCAGGTTTCGGAAGGACCCGGTATGGATTGCGTGCGAGACGCCGCTGACGCGCATCATCCTGATCGCCTAGGCGCCGCAAGCGGAGTTTCATGCGCGCTTTTTCTCATCATCTGCCTGCTCCTCGGTGGGAAAGCGCAGGGCGCGCCGGTGCTGTTTGACCCCGCCAACTACGCCAACCTGGCGGCGAGCGATTCCGCCGAGACGATCAAGCCCGGCACCCAAATAACCCTTGGCAACTGGCAGCGCTACAAACGCTTTATGCCCGTCGGGATCCAGGTCCTGTACAGCGGCCGGCATTTCCTGCACGTGGACAGCTCTTCGGACTTCACGATTACCGTTGGGCCGACCATCCGCTACACCTGGCCCCGGCGATACTGGGAAGACACCGAGAAGTACGGCAACCAGACCCGCCTGTTAAGGCTCGATAGCGGCGGCTATACGATCAAGAATTATATCGCCGGCCTGCCGTTCCCGATCGCACACCAGCCAAACCTTGCCGACAAGGCAATGTACAACGCGCGCTACGCGCCGAATCCTGCCGTTCTGTGGTGGCCGTGGACGGCTTTTATGCTCGACAGATTCCTCAACCTGCGCATCATCTCTGAGGGAAGCCTGGAGGTATACCGGCTGAGTCATCTCAGCGCTCCGGGGCTGCCAATCAATCCCGATTACGGCAAGGGTTATTTAAACTCGCTGCGCGCCGATGTTAGTGCGCCTGAAAACGTCAAATACTCTGTGCAGCTCACATTGCGGCCCGATGACCCGACCAGGGTTTCTGAGCAATACCTCTACCTGCCCCAGCTTCGGCGCTCTTACCGATATTCCACGGGTGGCCGTTGCACCTATCAAAACGGCAGCAGTGACAGCACCACCCGGGATTTCAGCTTCGAACCCGCAAACGGCAGAAACACGCTTTTGGGCGAAGCCAGAATTCTGGCGTTTGAGCATGCGGCGGGCGCTCCGGCGGTGCTTTACAGCCTGGAAGGCATTCATGTGAAAAGCTATGTTCCGGGCTGGCCCAAGCCGGTGTTGGGCCGATGGGAACTGCGTGATGTGTATGTGATCGATAGCGTGTTTGTGCCCGACAATCCGGGGCGCAAGTGCTTCTCTCACACCGTACTCTACATCGACAAAGATAACTGGCAACTCGTGTGTCTCGAAGATTATGACGCCGAGGGCAAATTGTGGAAGGAAAATATGTATATGTACATGGAGGTTCCCAACCCTGCGCTGAAAGGAAACTTCATGATCCTCCATCATCAAACGGTGCTTAACCTCAAGGAAAATCACGCCACCGTGGCGATCGCGACTTCCGCCCCGAAGCTCGACGATGATGTCCCGGGGGAATACAGAAATGCGCCAGACGCGGCGCTCCCCGGTTCGATCATGTCAATCAACAAGTGAGGGGCACGCCAGGGATAGCATCAGAGTCTTTCAAGACGTCCGTCCTGCTGAATTCGGGCTTCGCCGAGTTAAGATCGGTGGGGTGGCCAGAGCCGCCCCACCGATCGCGTGCGCGCTCGGTTCTTCCGGCTCAGGGAAGCTGGCCGGGGTCCGCCGCCACCCGTTTTCCCGCGATTTTTATCGGCAGCGAACCGATGAGCGTCGTGGACGGGGCAAACGGATCGGTCCCGGTGAAGACCTTGATCAGCCCGGTTCCTGCAAAGGAATTGCCGTCCTTGCTGACGGTCACCTTCTCATAGATTACGCTGCTGCTGGTCGCGTCCAGGTGACCGTCCGCGCCCAGGTAGTTGAAGGAGGGGTGAGAGAGAAAATAGGTGCGGTTGCCAAGCGGCTTCCAGGCGCCCTGACAGACAAATCCGATGATCACCGGTCCGCTGTCGTTTTGCGTCTCGGTACCGTCCGCGTGCCAAACGTCCCATGCTTGCAGAATTACCGTTCCCTTGCCGGGTCCATTGCTGTTATCGGTCCAGGTGGCCAGCCACAGGCCGACGATGGGCTCGTCAGCCAACGCCCTTGACCATCCCAATCCGAGCATCGCCGCCAGGACCGCCATTGTAAACGTGACCATGGCCGCGCTCTTCAAAATCCAATTATGTCCTGTCATGATTTCACCTCTGTCGAAGTAATGCGCACCTCGGTCGGAGGACCCGCCGCATCAGGCGGCGGGTCTCGCTCAATGCAGCCCACTCATCCTGGACCGATACACTTAACCGCGCCCGGAGTGTTGTCGAAAAATACCTTGAGGGTCCCGTCGGGATTCACCGTTGCGTGAGCCAGCAATGAAAGGGTGAAGCTTCCTGCACCCTTGGGGCAGGCGGCGACTCCATCCAATGTAACGGTTACTGTCAGTGGAAAATCACCGGTTGGCCCCTCGGAGGTGTCGGAAGGGGTGAATACGAAATTGAATCCGCTCTCGTGTAAGGCTCCGGTATCTACGCACTCAACCCCCGTCATGAGGTCTGTATCACGCGCCCTCTGTTCGTTGATGTGAACGTCGGTATGAATGCCCGCGGCGTCGATGGTAGTGGTTGCGAGCACCAGATCGACCCCGGCGTCGACCATCGGGTCGCCGTTGCACGGGTTGATGAATGCCAAAGAGAACGGCACTTTTATGTTGGTCGTGACCGCGGCCGACGATGGCTGCGCGACCAGTGCTGTGACCAGCGCAATTGCTGCAATCGGGACAACTTTCGCGAATCGATGCATTTGGGATCCTCCATTTTTCTGTTGCAGATCTGTGGAATTTTGCACCGCACAAACGGCGGCCAGACGGCCTCGCGCCCCCGAGGGTCCCGCTCTCTGTCTTGCGCAGGATCGATAAGTCTCATTTGTGGGCTCGATTTGCGGGCCGAAACAGCCTGGCGCCGCACCTCCGTTGGTCAAGAGCCAGTGCTTGGTGTTCATCGTTCACCTCCATTGAACTGGTGGGGCCATCATCGCGAGAATGCAGAAATGAACAATGGAGGACGTCTGTAGACTTCTGAAGACTTGTGTAGATACCGATTTGCGCCTAAGATCGGACTGTTTCCGGCTGGGGGAAATTGGAATGTCGGAAGTTTGCCGCTTCGCGGATTTCGAATTGGACCCCGGCGCCTACCGCCTTTCCCGCACCGGCGAGGTCGTTCGCCTCGAGCGCATCCCGATGGAATTGCTGTGTCTGCTGGTGCAGCGGCACGGTCAAGTTGTGACCCGCGCCGAGATCCTGGAGCGCATCTGGGGCAAGGGCGTCTTTATCGACAGCGAGAACGCGATTAACACGGCGGTTCGCAAGATTCGCCGCGTATTAAAAGATGACGCGGATGCGCCTCGTTTCATCGTAACCATTGCCGCCAAAGGCTACCGTTTCATCGCCCCGGTTGTCGTCCTGAATGGCGAACTGCAGCCGGTTGGCGATGGGAGCGGCCAACTGCAACCGGTTGCGGTCGCGGATGGCGAATTGAACGGCCATCAGAATCGCCAATTGCCGCTGGGCGCCAAGGCGGTGGATTTCGGCCTGTCATCCGGTGCGCCCGAGGAGAATCGGACTCGCCCAGGCAGATACGGGATTGCCGGCCTGCTTTCAGCAGCCGGCGCGGCACTCATCGCCGGCCTCCTGCTGACGGTGCTGCACTGGTCGCAGCGTCCGTCTGCATCATCGGCATCCGGACCTTCGGCCGGCCTCGGGCCGCCCCCGCTGCCTGATAAACCCTCGATCGCAGTGCTTCCGTTCACCAACCTGAGCGGCGACCGCGAGCAGGAGTATTTCAGCGACGGCATCACCGACGACCTGATCACCGGTCTTTCCCGGCTTCCGCCATTGCTTGTCATCGCCCGAGCCTCGACCTTCACCTACAAGGGCAGGGCGGCAAAGCTACCAGAGGTAGGCCGGGAATTGGGAGTCCGGTATATCCTGGAGGGCAGCGTGCGCAGGGTCGCCGATCGGGTGCGGGTCACGGTTCAGCTGGCGGACACCACCAGCGGTGCTGAACTGTGGGCCGAGCATTATGACCGGCCGCTGCGCGATGTCTTCGCTCTGCAAGACGAGATCGTGCGGCGCGTCGTGACGACCCTGAACCTCCAGATCGCCCTGTCGCAGCGAGGGATTGTAGTTCCGCGAAGCACAGAGAACCTCGAGGCATATGACGATTTGCTTCGCGGGGCCGAGTACCTGCTGAGCTTTACCAGGGACGGCAATGCGAAGGCGCGCCGGATGCTCGAAAAAGCCCTCGCGTTGGACCCCGCGTATGCCCTCGCGTACGCGTTTTTGGGCTTGAACTATTATTTGGGATCGGCCCTTGGCTTCGATCGGGATCCGGACGCCCTTGAACGGTCTTTGTATCAGGCTCGGCAGGCCGCCGCTCTGGATGACTCGTTGGCCTTGGCCCACAGCGTGCTGGCTCAGACCTATTTAGCGAAAGATCAATACGAACAGGCACTGGCCGAGGTTCGACGCTGTATTGCGCTCGATCGCAATGCTGCTTTCGGCTATTCCGTCCTGGCAGCTGTACTCGCCGTTCAGGGTTCGCCGCCTGAAGCCATCGCTGCAATACAACGGGCGATGCGCTTGGATCCTGTAAACAGCGTCAATTATCTATGGGTGGAGGGCTGGGCTGATACTTTCCTGGGACGATGGGATAAAGCGATTGCCGCTCTCAACCTATATCTGAGCCGATCTCCTGATTCACCCTGGCCTCATGCCTGGCTGGCGATTGACTACTACAGCACGAACGACCAGGATGCCGCGCAGGCGGAGACGGCGAAGGTTCAACAGCTTGTCGCCGCCGCTCCCTCGGCCGATGGCTACTCGGCGCTCGGCTGTGCATTTAATGGTCAGGCTAAGCATGCCGAAGGCCTGGCCGCGACTGAGAAGGGGATGCGTCTGTATCCGCACAAACGTGGGATCTTGTTTCAACGGGCTTGCGCCTATACCTCGCTCGGACGATGGGAACAATCGCTTCGTGCTCTGAGGAGTTACATTGCTCTCTATCCGGGCGACATTTACGCCCACGCATATCTTGCTCGCGACTACAGCGCACTGGGCGACTTGGAGGCCGCGCGGGCGGAAGCGGCGGAAGTCGAAAGGGGGCTCATGCTCGATGCCAACTTCGGTAGCGAAGCGCCTCGTAGCTACGATGCCTTGGCAGAAGTGATGAACGACATCGGGAGGCCGATAGAGGCGCTGGCAGCGGCTGACAAGGCGAATCGCCCTGACCAGGTGAAGCTTCGGTATCTATATGAGCAAGGCCGAGCTTATACTCAGTTGGGCCGCTGGCAAAAAGCCGTCTCCTCGTTGAAGGCTTATTTGGCAGTTCATCCTGGTGAGGTGTGGCCACGCGTCGATCTGGCAATTGACTATATTGAGAGCGGGGAGGACAACGCCGCACGGGCGGAGGTGGCGGAAATTCTGAGGCTTAACCCTCAATTTTCTCTTGAAATGGCCGTCGCGGGTGAGTTTGCCGCACAAAGAGAGCGCGCGGCCGATCTGAGCAGGGCAGGGTTGAAATAGCGCCACACGGATTTCCAGCAGGTAATCGAAAAAAGCATTTCCCGCCACCTGCCTGCCTCACTTCAGTCTCATCCCGGAGGGAGAGAACCGAGATTTATACATTTTGTGCTTTCATCGGCTGAGGTGATGGCAAGGCGGTTTGACCCGGCTACGGGACGTGCGCGGCGTAATCGGTGCCGATGTGGCCTTCGGCTTCCAACGCGCGGTACTCCTCATCCGAGTATCCGAGCAGTGTCTTGTAAATATATTCGTTGTGTTCGCCCAGACGCACCGGTGGAAGGCGCATCTGAATGGGCGTTGCTGACAGCTTGCAGGCCGGGCCTGGATAAAGGTGAGTTCCACAGTCCGCCTGGCTCAGCGCCACGAAGAAGCCACGCGCATTAAGATGCGGATCGGCATAGGCGTCGGCGTCGTCCATCACCGGACCCGCGGGGACGCCGTGACTTTGCAGGATGGCGGCGGCCTCGCGATGCTCACGCTGCAAGGTCCAGCTCTCAATCAGGGGGTCGAGCGCGTCCTGATCGCGGATGCGCCCGGCGACCGTGGTGAAGCGCGGATCATCACACCAGGGCGGATTTCCCGCCGCGTCACTAAAACCGCGCCAATGTTCGTCGGTCGCGATGGTGATCGCGACCCAGCGGTCGTCGCCGCGGCAACGATAAACTCCCTGCACGGCGTCGGGATCGCGATTGCCGAGGCTTTCCTGCACGCGCCCGTTCATGGTGAAGTCCATCACGATGTGGCCGATGTCGTTGAGGAAGCTTTCGACCATCGACACGTCGACCAGTTCGCCGCGCCCGGTGCGCCGGCGCCGAATCAGTGCCATCAGGCAGCCGATCGCGGCCGACAGTCCGCCGGCATGGTCGGAAGACACCGCCCAGGAATTGTGGCTGGGGTCGCGGTCGCGATAGCGGCGCAACAGGTCATGGCCGCAGTAGGATTCGGTCTGAAGACCGAAAGCACGGTAGTCGCGAAAAGGTCCGGTCTGACCGAAGGAGGACAGGCGCACAAACACAATGTCGGGTTTTATGCCACATAGCCATTCGTACGTGATCCCCATCCGTTCCAGCGAGCTGGGCGTGTTGTTCTCCATTATCGCGTCGCTGATGCGGACCAGGCGGGCGAACACCTCCTTACCCGAGGGCTTGCGCAGATCGACCGTCATCCCCAGCTTGTTGCGGGCCATGTAGTTGAAAAACGGGTAGCGGTTCCACGGCCGCTCGCCCGGGTCGCGGCCGGGGTAGCCGCCCGAAGTGGTTATCCAGTGTTTCACCATTTCGCGGCTGGGGCGCGCGAGCACCCCGCGCGTCTGATTGGGAAAGACCTGGGTGGTCTCGACGCGGATGACCTCGGCGCCCATGTCCGCCAGCATCATCGTGCTGTACGGGATGGCGGCGACCACGCCGAGGTCGATGATTCGGATCCCCTTGAGCGGCAACGACATTGAGCTAGACCTCCGTCTGCGTCATCCGATCAGATCACCGCCGCGGCGCTGAGTGCCGCCAAGTCTGTGGCCCCGTAGCCCAGCTCACCGAGAATTTCCGCATTGTGCTGCCCCAGCGTGGGAGCGGGGCGGCGAATCGCAAAAGGCGCCTCCTTCATCTTGAACGGCGCCCCCGGATAGGTGATGGGGCCCGCCACCGGATGGTTGATGGGGACGAAGAACTCTCGCTGCATCAACTGCTCATCATTGACCAGGTCGGCGACCGTGTTGAGCGGCGCGCACGGCAGACCGCCGGCCTGGAAGCGGGCGAAGAGTTCGTGCTTGGTGCGGGCCATGCACCAGGGAACCCAATGACGGTTGAAACGCTCGCTCGCTGCGCGCTCGCGCAGCGGCGGGCGGAAGGCGGGATCTCTGATCCACTCTTCGCCGACCGCGCGGACAAAGTCGTCCCATCGATTTATGCCCACCGTAATCTCGAACAGGCCGTCGGCGCATGAATTCAAAAAGGGCGGCGGGTCGATACCCTGGACGGCCGGCTGGCGGCGCATCCGATCCCCGCAATACTGATAGGCAACCAGCGCCACCCCCCGCCGATCGGGTGCGGCCGCCAGCGTCTCCATGATCGACAAGTCGATATGCTGGCCGCTTCCGCTGAGCTGGGCGCCGAAATAGACGCATAGCGTGGCGGCACAGGCGGCCTGGCCGGCCAGATGCAGGTTGAGCTTGTTCGCCATCGAGGCGGGCTCGGCGTCTGGCGCTCCGGTGCCCCACATCTCATGCCCCATCGCGTACAGCACCAGTTCCGAGGCGCGCCAGTCGCGATACGGCCCGCTCTGGCCGAAGTTGGAGATCGAGGTCATCACCAGCGCCGGATTGAGCATGGCGAGGCGCGGATAGTCCAGACCCAGCGAAGCCATTGTGCCGGCTCGAAAGTTCTCGACCAGGATGTCCGCCGAGCCTATCAGCTTGAGCAATATGGCCCGCCCCGTGTCGCAGTTGAGATTCAGGGTGAGGCTGCGCTTGTTGGTGTTGAGATGCAAAAACAGCCCGCTGCGCTCGGGATGAGGGATATCGCCGGCAAATGGTCCGATCCAGCGCGCGGGATCCCCGCGGCCGGGTTGCTCGATTTTAATCACGTCGGCGCCGTAATCGGCGAGCAGCTTGGTGCAGAAAGGGCCTGCCACGTGGCGGGTCAAATCCACCACCCGCACTCCATCCAGCGCCTGGCTTGCCGTGTCCACGGTCGTGCACCTCGTGACGCCGCGCTTGCGGCCGTCGGCTCCTTTGTAGCGCAGTTGCGGGACACTTAAGCAAGCCGATCATGTGGCTTCCGCAACACAATTCTCTTTGCCGCAATTTTCTCTGTCCGCGGCGCTGCCCGCCGCCGGTTCTGTTTGACTCTTTCGGTAGCTCAGTTTTGAAGATCGGCACAGCGGCCCGCGCCACGCAAAGAGCGGCGAGATGGAATTGCTGCCGGAAGATTTCGGATATTGGATACAATGCGTTGATCGAAAGCATTGGAGGCGAGGCGAAGATGCGACTGAAAGACAAAGTGGCGATCATCACCGGCGCGGGCGGCGGACAGGGACGGGCCGCCGCCCTGTTATTTGCCAAAGAGGGCGCGAAAATCGTCGCCAGCGACTGGAATGTCGCCTCCGGCGAACAGACCGTAACCCGGGTGCGCGCCGCCGGCGGCGAGGCGATCCACATCGGCGCCGACGTCTCTGACTCGGCGCAGGTGCGCCGGCTCATCGAGGGCGCACTGGCGTCGTGGGGCCGGATCGACGTGCTCTACAACAACGCCGGGGTCGGCTACTCCTCCTCCCTGTCCATGCAGGACATCCTCAAGACGCCTGAGGAAGACTGGGATCGGGTGCTCGCCATCAACCTGAAGAGCGTGTTTCTGACCTGCAAATATGCGATTCCCGAGATGCTTAGGACCGGCGGCGGTTCGATCATCAACACCTCCTCGGTCGCGGCTTTGGTCGGCGGCGAGAACGCCCATGCCTACACCGCCTCCAAGGGCGGGATGATCTCGCTCAGCCGCGCGCTCGCGGTGGAGTTCGGTCCGCGCAACATCCGGGTCAATTGCATCTGCCCCGGTGTGATCGACACGCCGATGGTGGAACCGGTGGTGGGTCCGCTCAAGGATTCCAACCGACCATTGCGGTTTTCTCCGATTCGCCGCCTGGGCACGCCCGAAGATATCGCCTATTGCGCCCTCTACCTCGCCTCGGACGAATCGAGCTTCGTGACTGGCGCGGTATTCGTCGTCGACGGCGGAATCACCGCGCGCTGAGGCCGTATAGTGCGCTTGGGACCGCACGGTTCAAATCCCCTCACGAGGCCATTACAATCAGGCCCGCTGTGGTCCAAATACATACGGAGCAGTTGATGGCGATAGACATCTTTGTTGACGATGCCGAGCAGGCGGCGTTCGAAGCCAAATCGGTCGAGATTTTTCACACCCCTGAAGTCCAGGAACAGTTGGCGATCGCGCATCGGCTATTCGCCGCCGACCCGCTGGCGCAGACGGCGTCGGGCCGCGCGACGCTGGAGCGTTCGGTGGGTGAAACGGTGCGCGGCGGCCTGGATTGGATCGTCAACAGCGACCCCGCCCATCCCACCCTGGTGTGGGTGCAGACGCCGCCGCACAAGTGGTTCGGCGTGGCTTTTGCCGGCAATCGATGGGGTATCGACAACCCCGACAATCTGTACGCGACCGCGGCCATCGACGGCCAGTCGCGCTACGTCGTGCGGGGCAGGATACGCCGCCCCGCGCCCGCCGAATGCACGCTGACCGTGATGGGGCGCGGCGGCCCTTATCCCGACGCGTTTCCCCACAGCAACGCCTATCTGAGCCTGGATGCGATCGAAGTCGGTGCCGGCGACACCTTTGAGATCACCATCGACCCAAGTCCGGCCGATGGGCGGCGCAATCACATGCAGACGCGGCCGGAGTCGATGGCGCTGCTGCTGCGGCCGAGCCTGGGCGATTGGACGGCTGAAACACCGCCGCTGATTTCGATCGAGCGCGTGGGTGGGCCGCCGCCGCGCCCCGCGCCGGGCAAGGCCGCGATGGTGGAAAGAGCGGTGGAGAAGCTGCGCGCCTTCATACCGGCAGTTTTGGATTTTAACCGCAAGGCGTGCTACCGCCTGCCTGCCAATCAGTTCACCCCTCCCTCGCCGACCCCCGGCGGTCTGCTGACCCAGATCACGAGCTTCGGCCATTTTGAGATTGCCGACGATGAGGCGCTGGTCCTGACCGTCGACCCGATCGGTGCGCGCTACGTGGGCTTCCAGGTCTGCGACCACTGGATGATCGGGATGGAGTACATATCCGCCACCGGCTCGATGAACCATGCGCAGGCCGCACCCAATGCCGACGGCACGATCACACTGGTCATCTCGCCCGCCGATCCCGGCGTTTACAACTGGGTGGACACCGCGCACCTCAACAGCGGCGAGATGCTGATCCGATGGCAGGCGCTGCCGCATCCGCCCAAAGAGGAGAATCCAGCGATCGCAACAGCACGGCTGGTGAAACTTTCGCAGCTGGCCGATGTGCTGCCGCCGGGCACCCGGATGGCCGGTGCGCAGGAGCGCCGCCGCCAAATCGAGCAGCGCGAGCGCGGTTTCGCCCGCCGCATCGGCCAGTTGCGCGGCCGGCACTGACCGGCAAACGTTGCAGCGCGGCGAAAATCCATGCTAATCGCCATGTCATCATGATTCGCATTCGGTGAATTCATAAGCGGCCCGATGGCATCGGGCCGGATATCGTCCTGCCGTAGCGAACCGCCTTACGGCGCTTCCCTGCGGCAGGCCACGCAGGCGGAGCGCTGATGACTACTCTTTCACAGCCTTACTGGAACGCTCTGGGACGGATCTGTAACGAAACGATCAAACCCGCCGCGCCGGAGGTTGACGCACGCGGGATGTTCCCAACGCAGTCGATCAAGGCTGTGGCTGGCGCCGGATTGATGGGCGCGGTGAGCGCACGCGAAGCCGGCGGGCTGGGATTGGGAGTCGGCGCCGCCGCCGACATCGTGCGCCGCATCGCGCAGGAATGCGGGTCGACCGCGATGGTGCTGTGTATGCATTATTGCGGGGTCGCGGTGCTGGAGGCGCATGCTCCGCTCGAGGTGCGGCGCGCGGCGGCGTCGGGCGAGCATTTGAGCACGCTGGCCTTCAGCGAAGAGGGATCGCGCAGTCATTTCTGGGCGCCGGCCGGCACCGCCCGGGCTGAGGGCGCCGACGTAATCCTCGACGCGCGCAAAAGCTGGGTCACTTCCGCCGCGGCCGCGACCGCTTATGTGTGGTCGTCGCGGCCGCTTGCCGCAGAGGGCCTCAGTACGCTGTGGCTGGTACCGGCCCGCACGCCCGGTGTGGAGGTGAGCGGCCGCTTCGACGGTCTGGGTCTGCGCGGCAACGATTCGTCGCCGGTTGTGGCCCGCGGCGCGCGCATTGCGGCCGCCGCGATGCTGGGCCAGGACGGCAAAGGCTTCGACATCATGATGGGCACCGTGCTGCCGATGTTCAACGCGCTCAGCGCCGCTTGCGCGGTGGGCCTGATGGAAGCGGCCGTGCAGCGCACGGCGGAGCACGCCGGCCGCATCCGCCACGCCGACACCGGCGGCCGGCTCGCCGACCTGCCGACGATTCGCAACTACATCGCGCGCATGCGTGTGATGACCGCGATGGCGCGCACGCTGCTGGATGACACCGCCGCGGCTATCCAGGCGGGTCGCGACGATACGATGCTGCGCGTGCTGGAATGCAAGGCTGCGGCCGCCGAGGCTGCCGACCAGGTGATGAATCTGGCGATGCGTGTGTGCGGCGGCGCCGCCTTCCGTAAGGAGACCGGCGTGGAGCGATGCTTTCGCGACGCCCGCGCCGCGGGCGTGATGGCGCCCACCACCGATGTGCTCTACGACTTTATCGGCAAGGCCGTGTGCGGGATGAAGCTGTTTTAGGGAGATGGCGATGCAGGACAAGCAGACGTTGATTCTCGGCGCGGTCGCGTACGATCCCAAGGTGGTCGCGATTTGGGACGGGTTTCGTGCCTATTTCATCGGCCATGGCCTGGATTTCGACTACGTGTTGTTCTCCAACTACGAACGCCAGGTGCGCGCCCATTTCGACGGCCTGATTACAGTGGCGTGGAACTCGCCGCTGGCGTGGCTGCAAAGCGAAAGTATCGCGGCGGCGACCGGCCGCAAGGTCCAGGCGCTGTGCATGCGCGATACCGATCGGGACCTGGTCTCCGTAATCGTGGTCCGCTCCGGCGACTCGATCCACACAGCTGCCGAACTCAAGGGTCGGCGTGTCGCGG
>Ga0070737_10001604_pt1 | contig 31313 bp, 31 predicted proteins | sample Coa_R1_10_FD_66438 | JGI IMG/M metagenome (GOLD analysis project Ga0070737, IMG submission 66438) | Surface soil microbial communities from Centralia Pennsylvania, which are recovering from an underground coalmine fire - Coalmine... | ecosystem: Environmental > Terrestrial > Soil > Unclassified... | reverse complement strand
GGAAAGTTGACCGTCCCGCAGAAGGTGGACATCGTGTTCACCGACGACAACTACCACGATTACCATGACCCCTTCATGGGTCCGGTAGACATGAAGAAATTCGACAAGCAGGTCTACGATGCCTTGAAGCCGGGTGGGGTATTCATCGTGATCGACCACATCGCGCCGGCCGGTTCGGGCACGTCGGACACCAACACCCTGCACCGGATCGATCCCGCGGTGGTCAAGCAGGAAGTGGAATCGGCCGGCTTCGTGTTTGCTGGATACAGCGACGCGCTGATCAACCCCAAGGATCCGCTGAACATCAAGGTCTTCGATCCGTCGATCCGTGGCCACACCAGCCAGTTCATCTATCGGTTCCGCAAGCCGTAGCAACCAGCAATCATTGGTGCAGATGGAGAAAGGGCGGGTTGCAAACCCGCCCTTTCAATGCAAACACAGTTGTGAGCCCGGATGCTTGCGGCATGCTGGCCAGGGCGGGACGCCTGCGAAACCCGCGCCGGGGCTCAGAGGCGATCGCGACGGCGCCATCCATGTGCCGTTACGTGCCGCGGAGCGGCCCTCGCGGGTTCATTGCAAGCCGCGATCAACGCTTCTCGAAGACCGCACGGACGTCCTTCACGAACATCGCGTCGCTGGCCGGGCGCGCGTAGAACATGTGGCCGCCCGGATATTCCTTCACCTCGACGCGGGTCGGATCGCCCATCGCGGGCATCTGGTCCACCGCGAGCACCGACACCATGAACGGGCACGACAGGTCGTCCCAGCCGTGCGCGATCAACACGCGCAGGTTGGGATCGTTGGCGACCGCTTCGCGCAATTGCTTGACCGAACCCTGCTCTGCGTCGTCATCGTCGTGCCACAGCCGGCCGACCTTGTAGTTGAGCGTCTGATATTGGCCGTCGTATTTCCAGCCGACCGTTTGCGTCACGAAGTTCACCATCGCCGTCGTCGTCGGCGCGATGATGCCGTTGAGGATCGGATCGCCGCTGCGCTGGTGCGGCGCGTAGGGGAACGGATCCCATGCCGTGAAGTTGGAATCGTAGCGGCTGCCGAGTTTGCCTTCGGAGCGGTACACCTCGCGCAGGTAAGCCTGCGTTTCCAGGCGTCCGCCGGAATGCTTCACGAAGGTCGGGTCGAGTCCGGTGAGTTCGGTCACCTTCTGGATCATCGCGGCATAGGCTGCCGGATCCGAACGCCCCTTCATCAGCGCTTGCGCGTATTCGCCGCGCGTGTAGGCGATGATCGGCGCCATGTTCGCTGCGGAGAGTCTGCCTTCGCGTTCGAGGTGCGCCGCTGCGATCGAGGGCAGGGTGGTCATCCACGCCATCGGCGAGACGTATTCATCGCTCCACGCCATGGGGTCGAGGTACGGCGATACCAGCACCATGCCGTTCATCGCGACGCCGAGCCGCGTTTGCAGGTAATAGGTGATGCGCGGGCCGCGAAAACCGCCGTAACTTTCGCCGGTGATGTACTTGGGCGACTCCATCCGACCGTTCTTCACCAGCCAGTCGTACACGATCTGCGACAGGTATTCGATGTCGGTATCGGTCGAATAGAAATCCTTGGTCGATTGCTTGTCGTCCACCAGTGAGCGGCTGTAGCCGGTGCCGACGGGGTCGATGAACACCAGGTCGGTGAAGGGAAGCCAGGTGCTTGGGTTGTCATGCAGCGTGGCGGGTTCGGAAGGCGTATCGCCCTCGGCGCCGAAGCTCACGATCTTCGGTCCGATGGCGCCGAAATTCAGGAACACCGACGCGGCGCCCGGGCCACCATTGAATGCGAACGTGACCGGCCGGTTCTTGCCCGGCACGGTGTACGCCGTGTAGACGACCTGCGCAATGGCCTTGCCCTGTTCGTTGCGCACCGGCAGCCATCCGATCCCGACGGTGTAGTCGAGTTTGCGGCCATCGACGACGATGCTTTGCGCCTTGCTGGCGGCGGCCGGCAGCGGCGGAAGCTCGAATGCCGACGCATCGGCGCCGTGCTTTTCTGCGCTATTCGGAGGGGCCGTGAAACCGGCCGTGGAAACGAACAGGATGGCGACGGCGAAGACCGTCGCCAGAAACGGCTTGTGCATTGGCGGGTTCCCCACGAAAACCCGCGAGCTTACCGGTCATTGCATCGATGTGACCGTGCTGGAAGGCATGGTCACGCGGTCCCTGCGCGTGTCCGGTGTGCCTCTAATCCGCGCTGCTCGCCGGAGCGGGCGTCGTTGCGGTGGATGAACTCGCCGTTGCCGGGGCGGCAGTGCCGCCTGCTGCAGGTGTCCCGGGTTGCGCATTGCTCTGCGCGTAGTGACCGACCTGCAGCACGTATCCCGCACGGTTGCCCGGCGGCAGCGCCGCGGGATTTGCGTACACGCTGATCGTGTAGTTCGTCGCGGCGGCTACCGGTGTGGACCACTTGGTGACATTGGTGGTGGCGCTGTCGACCAGCGTCTGGCCTTTGGCCTGATCCAAAACCTTGAAGTGCACCTGCGGATCCTGCGTCACGAGATTGACGTCGAGCATCTGGCCTGCCGCGACCGCGACGGTGTAATCGCGCGCGCTGCCCTGCGCATCCAGTGTCCCCGCTTCCTGCGCCCAGGGATTATTGGCCTCGAAAGTCACGGCGGTCGTTTCGGGCTGCAAGTCCTTGGGTCCGTACTGTCCGAGCTGCAATGCGTATTTCGGCTTTTCATCGCGCTGCATGGCCTCGGGCTGGACGTACACGTGAACCAGGTACGTGGTGGGCTCCGTGGTTTGCACCGACCAGGTGGTGGCGCCCGTCTTGTAAGTGTCGACCAACTGTTTGTCGTGCGTGGTGTCCTCGACCTTGAAGAAAACATTGGGATCGCGCGTGACGAGGTTGATCTGGAATGTCTCGCCTGCAGCGATCGCGACGGAATAATCGTGCGAGCTGTCGTATTGGCTCACCGTGTCGACTTCCTGGACCCAATGGCTATTGGGCTGGAACGTCACCGTGACGGTCGAATCGGCGAGCGCGGGGAAAGACAAGGCGCTGCACAAGGCGATGCCCAGGACGGCTGCAAGCGGGCTGAAGGAGACGGAGCGGTGCATGGACGGAAACCTCGCGCTGTAGATGTGGAGCGCCCCCTGCACGCCGGGCGCAGATACAAAGTGAGCCAATGCCGAACGGTCGTCCAGCATACAATTTTTTTGCGCGGCGGGTTTCCTGCAAAACGGCCGCCGCATTCCGCGGCGGCCGTCGTTGCCCAAAACATCGTCGGGCCGTGTATCCCTAATGCTTGCAGGCCGCACCGTCGGTGACCGAAGTGACCGCGCCGGCCACCGCTGAAACCGTACGGCTGTAACAGGACCCGTTCGAGTCGGTGAATTGATAGCCTTGCGAGCCTTGCTGGCCTTCATTCCCGATGAAATAGCTGAAGCCCGGGCCGAAGATCAGCGTATCCGCCGCCGTGTCGTTCTGCTTGCGGCTGGAAGCGTAATGCCCGCCCGGACCTGCTTCGCTGTATTGCAGCGAGTAGCCCTGATTGACCGTGGTGGCCTGGGTTGCATTGCCACTCGCAGGTACCTGCTGGTTGATGTCCATCGTCAACGGGAACGACCAGTTGATCGTCGCGTTGGCCGGTCCATCCAACGGTCCCCCATAGGAACGTTGCATCGCGGTGCTGGTCTGAGTGATGTCCTGCACGAATTGCGTTGCCGTGCTGGTGACGCGTTGATCGTTGCTGAAGCTCACGGTCTGCACGACGTTCGAAGGCACGCGTCCCTGCGGCGTGTCGAGATACCCGCGCGTGACCAGGCTGTGTTGTGAAGTAACGTCGAACGTGTACTGCGTGCCATCCGGAGAGGCGGTGTTGTGCTGGACCGGATGCACGCCGGAATCGGCGTCCTGGGTGAGCGCACCGGTCAGTTGCGTTGCGCCGTGATCCTGGTACAGCAACAGCGTTGCCGCGGTATCGAAGCGCTGTCCGCCGTAATTCGGGTTCTGCCCGTTCTGGAAAGTGGGATCGCCGGTCACCACGCTCACCGAAATCGTGTGCGGCTGGCCGTCATCCAGCAGCCCCGCGAATGGCGTGACGTCGATGCGGTACGGTTCGAAGTTCAAGGTCTGCACGCCCGGAATCGGCCGCCACAGGTAGGGGTCGACGCCACCGGTGAACACCCAGCCCGAGATGGGCACGATGCCGGCCGGCTTGCCGTCGATCGACACTTCGGCTTCGCGGAACGCGGTGCCGCCGCAGTCGTTCAACTGCATGTCATACGGTTCTGGGAAGCACGAATACCAGAATTCGTCGCCAGACTGCGGTTCGGCAACGACGTCGAGAAAAGCGCGGTCGATGTTGGTGGGCAGCGTGAAGGTGCGCGACATCGGCGTCTCGTCCGTGTAGATCGAGACGGTGTTGCCCGCGGGATCGCTGCCGAGCGAGAGCACCTGGTCGGGCACCCGCGGCGCCGGAAATTCGGGCGTGGCCGGATAGAAATCCAGTTCCGCGCTGCCGGTTATCGAGCCGTTGTAGGTGCTGTTGTAGATGTTGTAGACGACTGCGTTGCCCGGGTGTGCATTTTCCAGCAACGACGTCAGATCCGTCACGTTGCGCTCCACGTGCCAGCTCGGACTGCGTGACGCGGAGGGTTCCTGGGTGGTGCCGAAATAGACGTTCACGCCGCCGATCCAGACGCTGGCGGTGCGGTCGTATTGGCGGCCGGTGGTGACGTTGAAGTCGGCCTTGAACACCACCTTGTTCCAGGGCCCCTTGCAACCGGCAGGCGGCGCGTAGTCGAACGGATGGGCGGAATAATCGTCGAAGGTGCCGGTGGGCGAATCAGCGCTGTAAAGCGTGACCACGCACGGGGTTTCCGGCGGCACGGGCACCAGCGGATCGGCGACGGCGACACCCGTCTCGCCGATCTTGATGGGCGGACCCACGATGGGTTCGGGAGCCATCGCGGCGGCCGCGCTGATGGCGGTCAGAACGCTGACGATCGCAAACACCAACAAACGCTTGGAACGGACAGATGACGGAGCTTGCATGACGGATCTCCCTTGGTGAAGGTATCCCCCTGCTTGGTCTCGCAGCGTAGCACCAAACCGACCGAAAGTTACATCGGTGTAAGAGGGATTTACATATACAACCGCCGCGCGTCTTTGCTGCTTTGGGGGGGAATTCCGATCGACCCATACCGCGGTGTGTGGCGGCCATTCGCGCACGCGGCGCCGATCCTGCACAATTGAGCTTTTGCGCAAGGGGAACGGACATGTTGTTGACGCTCGCCATCATCGCCGTGACCTGCGTCGTGTCATGGGTCGCGTTCAAGAACGGCAAGCTGATGCAACGTTTGCTGTTGTGGCCGCCTGCGGTCGAAAAGAAGCACGAATACTGGCGCTTGTTGAGTTACGGCCTGGTGCACGCGGATTTCCAGCACCTGCTGTTCAACATGCTCACGCTGTTCTTTTTCGGGCGCGTGATGGAGGGCTTTTTTGCGCGCTATCTCGGGCCGTTCGGATTCCTGTGGTTCTACCTCGGTGGCCTGCTGGTTTCGATCCTGCCGACCTATCTTGCGAATCGCCGCAATGCCAACTATCACAGTCTGGGTGCTTCCGGCGCGGTATTGGCGGTGTTGTTTGCTTTTATCCTGTTGTCGCCGTGGTCGATGATCTTCGTGGTCTTCTTTCCTGTCCCTGCGATTCTCTACGCTGCAATCTTCCTCGTCTATTCGATCTACATGGGCCAGCGCGGTGGTGGTTACATCAACCACAGCGCGCATTCCTGGGGCGCGGCGTACGGCATCGTGTTCACGGTGATCATGGAGCCCCGAGTCACGGTGATCTTCATGCAGCAACTCCTGCACCCGTCCTTCCGCCTGTAAGTGCATTCGCTCGTTCGAACAGTCGCGCACATGGACGTGCGCGGTGTTTCCCAGGGATGGGTCTGACCTGTGCGCGGTGTTTCCCAGGGACGGGTCTGAAGCAAGTTACAATGGGTGGCGCAGATTGTCGTGCGCACACATCTTCTGATCGAATCCCCATGAGCGAAACCCTGGGCAGCACCCGCCCCCTGCCGGGCAGCAAATTCGACAGCCCTCAAGGCACGCGTGCGGTCAAGGATGGCATCCGCCCTAGCGCGCTGAGCAGGCTGCCCGACGCGGAACGCAAGCCGCCGTGGTTGCGCGTGAAGCTTCCGGCCGGCGCGAAGTACGAGGCCATCCGCGATATCGTGCGCACGCACAAGTTGTCGACCGTGTGCGCCGAATCGAAGTGCCCGAACATTGCCGAATGCTGGGGACGCGGCACTGCCACGTTGATGCTGATGGGCTCGGTATGCACCCGGGCCTGCAAGTTCTGCTCGGTCTCGACGGGCAATCCGCACGGCTGGCTGGATCCGATGGAGCCAGCCAGCGTCGCCGATGCCGTCGCGCTCATGAACCTCAAGTACGTGGTGCTGACCTCGGTCGATCGCGATGACCTGCCGGATGGCGGCGCGGGGCACTATGCGGCATGCATCCGCGCGATCCATGCGCGCACGCCTGAAACCGCGGTGGAAGCATTGACGCCGGATTTCGCTGGCCGCCACCAGCAGGTCGCGACGGTCCTGGATGCGGGCCTCGCCACCTACGCGCAGAACATCGAAACGGTCGAACGGCTGACCCATCCGGTGCGCGACCCCCGGGCGGGTTACCGACAGACGCTCGATGTCCTGAAGTTCGCCAAGGGCCATGCACCGGCAACCGTCACCAAGACGAGCATGATGCTGGGCCTCGGCGAAACCGATGACGAGATCGAACGCACCCTCGCCGAGATCCGCGCCGCCGACGTGGACGTGGTGACGATGGGTCAATACATGCGCCCCACCCGGAATCACCTGCCGGTCGAGCGGTTCGTGACGCCAGAGCAATTCCAGCAGTACCGCGAACTGGCACTCGGCATGGGCTTCCTCGAAGTGGTGTCGGGGCCGCTGGTGCGCTCGAGCTATCGCGCCGAGCGGGTGCTGGAGCATAACAACGTCGGACTCGACGAGACGGTCTTCGACGGCATCCGCCGCACGGCCGCGATGCGGTGCTGATATCGGACGCAGGGGAACGCTGGCGCGCCGCGGAGCTGTTCGTGGCGACGGGGGCGGTGGCGATCATCGCGGGTGGCCTGTTGGCAGCCGGCGTCGCGCACCATCCACCGCAGCTCCTGGTCTGGATGTCGGCCTATCTGGTGCTGATCGTCGGGGTGGCGCAGATCGTGTTCGGCGCCGGACAGGCGCGGTTGTCTCCGCAGGTGCCGCAGACACGCTGGATCGCTGCGGAATGGATCGTGTTCAACCTCGGCAATGCCGGGGTCGTCGCCGGGACCCTGCTCGGGTGGTTCGCGATGGTGCTGGCAGGCACGGTGCTGTTTGCGGCCGGCATCGCCTTGTTCCTGGCCGGAACCCGTGGCGCGGCGCGCGGCGGCTGGCTGGCCGGCTACCGGATACTGCTCGGCCTGATCTTCCTCAGTTCGCTGGTGGGGCTGGGACTATCCGCCGCGAATCATCTGCATTGACGGTGCCTTCAACGCCAAGGCTTGCTGCCGGCCAGCCAAGCCCGCAACTGCGCGTCGTCGGCGCCTCCAAGTATTTGTTCGGCCTCGCGATAATTGGCGGCATCGAGGTGCCGTTGCAGCACGCCCTCGTCGCCGATGCGGGTGAAAATCAGCAGCACCTCGCCGAATGAAGCCTCCATCAACGCGGTCTGCCAGTGCCGGCCCTGATCGTCATCGAAGCTGCGCATGGCTGACCTGAATGTCGGAGGGGATCAAGAGGATACACGTGCGGGCGAGCCCCATTCATGCGATAATTGGCCGGTCCTGACGCTCGGATCGCGCGAATGACGACGTGGCGGGGTGGGTGCCATTGCGGCCGGATCGCCTTTGAGGTGGACGGCGAAATCGACACCGTGATGGAATGCAATTGCTCGCATTGCCGGCCCAAGGGCTACCTGATGTGGTTCGTGCCACGCCAAGCCTTGCGGCTGGCGACGCCTGAGGCGGACGTGAGCACGTACCGCTTCAACAAGCACAAGATCGCCCACCATTTCTGCCCTGTTTGTGGCGTGGCGCCGTTTGCGGAGGGGGAACGCGATGGGCACGCGATGGCGGCGGTGAACGCCCGCTGTCTCGAAGGGGTCGAACCGTCCGGCCTGAATATTCGTCGGATCGATGGCCGCGCGCTGTAGCGCGGCAACACGACATTCACGGCGGCTTGCCTTGGCTGAAGAGGTTCCCAAGCCTCGGTCGCCGGTCGAGCACGCAACACAACGAACATGAGGAACGCAGCAATGGCAACATCACGGAAACGCAAACCCTCGATCAAGGCCGCCGGGAAATCAACCCGCAAGGCGCCGGCAAAATCCCGGGTGGCGCGTAGCAGCGCGGCGAAGCCGGTCAAGGCTGCCAAAGCGGAGAAGAAAGGCTCTGTCCGGAAGACGTCCAAGGACACGCCGGTGAAGACACCTGCCCGGCCGACGCGTGCCACCGAAACGGCAATGCCTCCTGCAAAACCTGCGGCGCCGCGTCCGGCTTCGGTCAAATCAGCGGCCAGGGCCGTGGCTGCAGCGCGCGCCAGTGCTGCGAAGCGGAGGCCGCCTTCGTATATCCCCCGCTCGCGCTTCAACGATGACTGGATGCTGGGTGGACCGGTGGAATTGCCCCGCCAGCCCAATCCTGCGGCGCACGCGCCGACCCGCAAGCCGCCGAAACCGCGCGCTCCAAAGCCCAAGGCAATCAGCCACGAGCAGGCGGTCGCGAACCTTAAGGCGCTGCTGGAATCGCGCAAGCGCAAGGACCGTGGTGGTTCCGCCGGGGCTTCTGCGGGCAAGGGCGCATGATTCTTTGCCGGCGCGCCGATTCGGCAAGGCTTTTATAACAAAACTCTTCAGTTTAGATTTACCCCGATTCCGGGATACTGGCTCCGCCGCTGAGAGCGGACAGTCCGTCGAAGACGGGGAGAGGAGCAATCATGCGAAGCAAACCTGGTTCGATCCGCAACAAGGTCATGGTCGCTTGCGCACTGGTGGTGGCGGCTGTGCTGGCTGCGCCGGCGGCGCTGGCACACGATGGCTACCGCGGCCATGGGGATCGGAGTGGCGATGTACTCGGCGCGCTGGTCGTCGGCGCCGTGATCGGCGGGGTGCTGGTCAGTGCCGCGCAACACGACCACAACTATTACAACGGCAGTTACTACTACCCCGAGCAGGCGTATCCCCCACCCGGCTATTACGGCGGCTATCCGTCCTATCCCGCGTATTCATACCCGGCCTATCCGGCGTATTCGTATGGGAATGCCGGCTACTACGGCTATCCGAGCTACGGGTACGGGGGTGGGTTGAGCGTCGGCGTCGTTTATAGCAGCCACGGCAATGGCTATCGGGGCGGGCATTACTACGGTGGATCGCGCGGCTACTACGACCGCGACCACGATCGTGGTTACCGCGGCGGCGGCAGGGGACATTATTACTCGCGCGGCGGCCACTGATCGCCATCTTGCAAGTTCCGAAAGACCCGGTTGTTCGCAATCGGGTCTTTTCGTTTTCAAGACCGGCTTTGCTTCGAGAGGCCCAGGCGCATCAGCGGTTCGTCAAACACTGACGGACCGGTAGGCCTCGCGCAGCAATTCATGGAAATGGTGCACGCCATTTTCGCGCTTCGGGTTCAGGCGTCCGGCGACATAGGAGCCGGAAACCAGGCCACGCTGGACGATTTCGCACATGTCGACGTCCTGGCGCTGCACCAGATCACTGAAATCGTGATCTCGGGTATGGCGTGATTCGACATCGTCAGCGTCGCGCGGATAGAAGTAATCGAAGGTCACCCGGCATTTTCCGGGCGCCAATGGAATGACCCGGTTCGTCTGCATCCGGTCCGGGAGCACGTTGAGCAGGGTATTGGGCCACACGAACCAGTACAGCGCTTCGCCATCCCCGTACAGCGTCCCGTCGCTCGAGAGCGGACTGTGCTGCAGCGAATACCACCGCGACGTTTCGATGATGTAATCGCGGTAGTCGAGCATCCGGTTGAGTTCCGGGTGGATGTGCGGAACGTGGTAGCCCTCGAGATAATTGTCGATGTAGGTTTTCCAGTCGCAATCGATGTCGTAATCGTAGTGGCGATGGAAGACATACCCGGCGAGTTGCTGCTCGCCCAGCCGTGCATCGATACCCTCGATGATTTCTGCGAAGGATGCTGCGGGGTCCAGCGCCGCGAACACGAAACCGCGCCATTCCGCGACATGTGCTTGCGGCAGCCGAATCGCAGGCATGGCGAAACCGCACGCGTCGTCCATCTCGGTCGCGTTGAGCAACTGTCCGTCGAGCGCATAGGTCCAGCCGTGGTAGTGGCAACGGAGGCGTTTGGCGCCGCGGCCGTTGCACAGCGCGAGCGGGCCGGCGCGATGGCGGCAGACATTGTGCAGCGCGCGCAGCATCCCGTCGTTGTCACGCACGAGCAGCAGCGGCACGCCGGCGATCTCGCCGACGACGTGGTCGCCTGGTCCAGCCAGTTGTTCGGCGCGCGCCAATAATTACCAGCCTCGAGCAAACACCGCCTTCCGGTCGCGCTCGGCGCTTTCTGCACCCGAATAGAACCTTGCCGGGAGCGCGAACGCGTGCTCCAGCGGTTGGGCGGCAAGCTCTTTCTTGTCGGGCTGCGTCATGGGTCGGGCCACGTCAGATTGGCGAGCGCGAGTACCGACAGCATCCCGAAGCCCACCTCGGCCGGTGGCGCCGTCACATCGGCTGAACGCGCACGTTGCTTGAATTAAGGTTCCGGAGCGTAGGGTACACGCATACCCGCCGCATCGAGGGACCATCGGAAATGTCCGCACAGCCCCGGCCGAACCGGACTACGCCCGGTATCGCCAAGCTGCTCCCCGCGTATCGGCGCGTGCGCGACACGACCGTGGCCTTGTGCGCGACGCTGGCGCCGGAAGACACCGTGGCGCAGTCGATGCCGGACGCCAGCCCTGCCAAGTGGCACCTTGCACACACCACATGGTTTTTCGAGCAGTTCCTGCTCGCGCATTTCGATCCCGATTACCGCCGCTTCCACGATGGCTGGGATTTCCTGTTCAACTCGTATTACCAGACCGTCGGGCCGATGCACGCGCGCCCGCAGCGGGGATTGCTGACGCGGCCGACGCTGCGCGAAGTCATCGATTACCGCGCGTACGTCGATGACGCGATGGAGAATCTGCTGGAGCGCCGCGGCAACGATGGCGAACTGTCATCGCGCCTTGCGCTCGGGCTCAACCACGAGCAGCAGCATCAGGAGCTGCTGTTGACGGACATCCAGCATCTGTTCTCGTTGAACCCGCTTCAACCGGTATTCCGGGAGGCGCCCGCCGCCGCCGCCGCGGAACCGGTCGCAATGGCATTCATCGCGGGACCGCATGGCATCGTCGAAGCGGGTTATGCAGGCGATGGTTTTTGCTACGACAACGAATTGCCATGCCACCGCGAATTGCTTCACCCGCATGCGATCGCCAATCGCTGCATCACCAATGCCGAGTTCCGCGATTTCATCGACGACGGCGGCTACCGCAAACCCGCACTGTGGCTGTCAGAGGGATGGGACACCGTGCACCGCGAGGGATGGTCGCATCCGCTGTACTGGGACGAAGGCATGGAAACGGCATTCACGCTGGCGGGTCGCCGCGCCATTGAACCTTCTGCACCCGTCTGCCACGTCAGCTTCTTCGAAGCCGATGCCTTCGCGCGCTGGGCGGGAGCGCGCTTGCCGACCGAGTTCGAATGGGAGTCGATGGCACAGGATCTTCCGGTCGAAGGCAACTTCGCCGATTCGGGCGCCCTGCGGCCGCTGCCCGCATCGTCAAACAGGAGCGGAACCCGGATGCTGCAGGTGTTCGGAGACGTGTGGGAATGGACCGCCAGCCCGTACGTGGGCTACCCCGGATACAGGCCGGCAGCCGGTGCGATCGGCGAATACAACGGGAAGTTCATGTGCGGCCAGTGGGTGTTGCGCGGCGGCTCGTGCGCGACTCCCACAGGACATGTCCGCGCGACCTACCGCAATTTCTTTCATCCGGCGGCGCGCTGGCAGTTCAGCGGCCTGCGATTGGCCAGGGACTTATGAGCCCCAACAGTGCGGCACTGCGTCCCATCCACCTCGACGACCGGCGTTCCGGCGGTGGCGGCATCCTCGCCGATGTGATGGAAGGGCTTGCGCGTTGCCCCAAAAGCATCTCTTCGAAATATTTTTACGATGCGCGCGGCTCGGACCTGTTCGAGCGCATTTGCGAGCAACCCGAGTATTACCCGACGCGGGTCGAGCTCGAGATCATGCGCGGGAATATTGCCGCGATTGCGGAGGCGCTCGGCCCGAACGTGCGTCTGGTCGAATACGGCAGTGGCAGTGGCCTGAAAACGCGGCTGTTGTTGCGGCAACTCGAAATGCCGGTGGCCTATGTCCCGGTCGAGATTTCCCGCGCCGCGCTGGCAGAAAGCGTGGCGGCGCTCGGGCGCGAATTTCCGGATATCGAAATGCTGCCGGTATGCGCGGACTTCACGAGTCCAATCATGTTGCCGCGCGCGGCACGCGCGCCACGCCAGACCGTCGTTTACTTCCCCGGTTCCACGCTCGGCAACTTTGCGCCGGACGACGCATTGCGCCTGCTGCGCCAGATGCGCGTCGAGGCGGGGCAGGGCGGGGGGATGCTGGGTGGCGGCGTGCTGATCGGCACAGATCTCGTCAAGGACCGGGTGCCGCTGGAGGCGGCCTACAACGATTCAGCGGGCGTCACCGCCGAATTCACCCTCAACCTGCTGGTACGCCTGAACCGGGAGCTCCATGCGGATTTCGATCTTGCCGGCTTTCGGCACCGTGCGCGCTACAACTCCTTGGCAGGACGCATCGAGACGCAGATCATCAGCAACCGTGAGCAGGACGTGCACGTGGACGGTCATGCGTTCCATTTCGCCGCAGGCGAGGCAATGCAGGTCGAATTGAGTTGCAAGTACACGCTGGACGGCTTCGCCCGCCTGGCTGCTCGCGCCGGGCTGCAGGTTGCCGAGGTCTGGACCGATCCGGCCAGCCAGTTCAGCGTGCAATGGCTGACCTGCACCTGACACGAGGTCGCGTCTCCATCTCCGTGTCTTTGGGCACACCTGTACGCGGTGAAATTCGGCTAGTCTTGCCCGTTTCGTGGATCCTTCCAGGGTGGGGCTATGCGTCGTCTGTTGATCCGTTCGGCCGGTGTGTGGTTGCTGACGTGTGGCGTGGCATTCGCCGCCGCGAACAATCCGTACGCGCGTGATCCGAACCAGCCGGTCGATCAGGCCTACACCGCGACGATCGCGAAGTACACCACCCAGCCCGATTTCAACACGCCGCTGACCGATTACCTGCCGGCGTCGACGACCGTGCCGACACCCGAAGCGGTACTGGGCGACATCGCCGGCGCGCCCGACATGCTGCCCTATGCGGAGACGGTGTACCGCTATTTCCGCATGCTGGCCAGGGCGACGCCGCGGGTGCGCGTATACGACATCGGCAGGACCGAGGAGGGCCGCGAGATGATCGCGGTCGCGATCGCCGACGAATCGGTGATGAAGGATCTGGACGCCAACAAGGCGCGCCTCGCGCAACTCGCCGATCCACGCAAGCTCGGCATGGACGACGCCAAGGCCGCCGCGATCATCAAGCAGACTTATCCGGTCTACTACATCACCGGCACCATCCATTCGACGGAGACAGGCGCGCCGACCGCCCTGATGGAGCTGGCCTACCGGCTCGCCGTGGACGACGCGCCGTACATCCGGTACATCCGCTCGCACATGATCACCCTGATCACGCCGGTGGTCGAAGTCGACGGACGCGACCGGATGGTGGACCTCTACAAATGGCACCGCGCGCATCCCGGCGAGAACTATCCGCACCTGATCTATTGGGGGCACTACGTCGCGCACGACAACAACCGCGATGCGATGGCGGTGACGCTGGACCTCACGAAAAACGTGCTGAACACCTACGTGGATTGGCACGCGCAGGTGCTGCACGACCTGCACGAGTCGGTACCGTTCCTGTACGACAACACCGTGGGCGATGGGCCGTACAACGCCTGGATCGATCCGATCCTGACCAGCGAGTGGCAGCAGATCGGCTGGAACAACGTCGAGCAGTTGACCAAGCTCGGCCTGCCCGGCGTGTTCACCCACGGCGATTTCGATACCTGGAGTCCCGGGTACCTGATGTTCATCGCGGCGATGCACAACGGCATCAGCCGCCTTTACGAAACGTTCGGCAACGGCGGAGCCGACACCGAGGAACGCATCCTCGATCCCGATGAATACGCGCGCACGTGGTACAAGCCGAACCCGCCACTGCCGAAGGTGCTGTGGTCGCAGCGCGACAACAATAATTACGAGGAGTCGGGACTGCTGACGGCGCTGTATTACTTCGCGCAGCACGGCCAGCACTTTCTCGACAACTTCTGGCTGAAGTCCAAGCGTTCGATCGAGAAGCCACAGTTGGCCGGCCCGGCGGCATACGTGCTCACGGGCAGCGAGAAGGACAAGGGCGCGCAGATGCACCTGTTGCATGTCCTGCATCTGCAACACGTCGAGATCAGCCGTGCGGCCGCGCCGTTCACGGTGGAAGTCGCCGACGACACGGAAATCCCGACCGACGGCAAGGGCAAAGGCAAAGCCACATCCAGCGAACCCGTCGTGCCGCCCAGGGTTGCCACGACCAGGCGTACGTTCCCGGCGGAAAGCTGGATCATCCGCATGGACCAGCCGTACTCGCGCATCGCCGATACCCTGCTCGATCGCCAGTACTGGTCGCCCGATGATCCGCAGAAGCATCCCTACGACGACACCGGCTGGTCATTTGGTGACCTGTTCGGCGTGGACGTGGCGCGCGTGGTCGATACCTCGGTGCTGAAGGTGCCGATGAAACTGGTGCAGGGCGATTTCGATCAGCCCGGTTTCACGCTGGCGTCCCTGGGCGTGAAGACGAACCGGCGGATGCCGCGCATCGCGCTGATGCACACCTGGCTTTCTACCCAGACCGAAGGCTGGTGGCGGATGGCACTGGACAAATTGCACGTGCCGTACACCTACATCAACACGCAGGAGGTTTCGCGCGAACCCGACCTGCGCAGCAAGTACGACGTGATCCTGTTCGGGCCGGTCGGTTTCGCCAGCTCGCAGATGATCATCGACGGCCTGCCGATGTACGGCAACCCGATGCCGTGGGAGAAGACCAGGCTCACGCCGAATCTCGGCGTGATTGATTCCACGCCCGACGTGCGCCCGGGCCTGGGTGAATCGGGCGTCGCGAACCTCAAACGTTTCGTGGCGGAGGGCGGCTTGCTGGTCACGTCGGAAGATACCGCGCGTTTCGCGATCGACATCGGGCTGGCGCCTGGCGTTTCGGTCACCAAGCCCGGAGACTTGCGGGTCGTCGGCAGCGTCTTGCGTGCGGACCTGGTGGACAAGACGAGCCCGATCGCAGCTGGATACGACGATTCCTTCGCGCTGTACAGCTCGGAAGGCATGTCCTTCAACGTGGCCGACCAGACGATCGGCAACCGCGGCCTCGTGACGGCGAAGGATTACCAGCGGCCGACCGGTCGCGGCGGTCCGAACGACGTGGACGTCCCGGAGGGCCGCCCGTTCCAGCAGCCGCCGGTGCTGCCTGACGTCAAGCCATGGCAGGCGGTGCCGCTCAATGTGGAGCAGGCCCGCAATAACCCGTTCGTGATTCCGAAGGGCGATCGTCCCGTGGTCATCGCGCGCTGGGCCAATGCCGACAAGCTGCTGATTTCGGGCCTGCTGGAAAACGGTGGAGCCATGGCCGAGCATGCCGCGGTGGTGGACGCAAGCTACGGCAAGGGTCACGTATTGCTGTTCGCGAACAACCCGATCTGGCGCGGCGAAACCATTGGCAGCTACCGCATGTTTTTCAATGCGATAGTTCATTTGAGCGATCATCCCTGATCGCGGCACGCTCGAACTGCTCGCGTATCGGAAAGAGTTTCACCTCACAAGCATCAGAACGGCCATCCACGGCCTGACTTTCAACAACAGCCGCTTCGGACCGAACCACGAGAAAACCGCAATGGAACCACGCCGTTGGCTGCCATATCGAAATCTGCAAAGCCGCCATCTCGGTTTGGCCCTGGCCACCGCGCGGGTGATCGCCTGGATCGGCATGTTGCTGGTTGCGGCGGGGATTGCCTACGGCATTGCCGCCGCGATCCACGGCGTCGCCAGAGGTACTGCCGCAATGGCGCTTGGCACCATTCTCGGCCTGATCGGCTACGGTCTCGCCGCACTCACCGTCAGCGGCGGGCTGGCTGCCTTGATCGGTATGGAGGAAAACCTGCGCCGCCGCCGGGAAGGCGATTGATCGTCCGTCTGAAAATCAGGCCTGTTTGGGGGGGCTGCACTGGCGTTTTGGTGCAAATCTGCTGTAGGATCGCGCCGCTGAGTTAGCCAAGCCATTGGGGGTGGCTTGTTTGGGGCCGGTTGCTGACCGTCGTAACGATCGCATCGCTGTCTTCACTCTCGCTAGTCAGTGTTTCAAGTTGCGCACGGATGTGCGCTGTTTTTTTCAACCAATCGAGTAGTAAGGAGTCAGTTATGTCGGATCGTCAGACCGGCACCGTGAAATGGTTCAACGATGCCAAAGGCTTCGGTTTCATCAGCCGTGAAAACGGTGAGGACGTGTTCGTGCATTTCCGCGCGATCGTCGGCACCGGATTCAAGTCCCTGCAGGAAGGCCAGAAGGTCACCTTCAACGTCGTCCAGGGGCCCAAGGGCCTTCAGGCCGACCAGGTGCAGCCCGCCTGAATCGTTGCCAGTGCAACACGAAAAACCCCGCAGCAACGCGGGGTTTTTTGTTTGGGACGCGCCGAATAACCTGCTGCGCTCGCCAGCTTGCGCGCCGGCGGTGCTCGCAATGCTCACGTACTGACGTGTACGCTCCGCTTACTGCGCTCCGGCGTCACGCAACCTGTCTTCGCTCGCGACGGTTATTCGGCGGTCCATGGGGATCAGAATTTTTGCGATGATGCGCGCCGTGTACGCAAGTTTTCGCGAGTTCTATCCGTTCTATCTCGGCGAGCACAGTGATCGGCGTTGTCGGCGCATGCACTTCATCGGCTCGTGGCTGGTCATCGCTGCAATCGTCGCCGCCATCGCGACCCGCGACGCGTGGTGGCTGCTTGGCGTGCCGCTGTGCGGCTACGGCTGCGCATGGATCGGGCATTTCTTGTTTGAGAAGAACAAGCCGGCGACCTTTCGGCATCCGCTCTACAGTCTGATGGGCGACTGGGCGATGTTCACCGACATCCTGCGCGGGCGGGTCAGGCTCTGATTCCAGGTTTTTGATGGGTCTGGCTTCGATCATTATCATGCGCGCATGATCGACCCCCGTTTTGCCGGCATCGAGCGGCTGTATGGTGCCGGCAGCGTGGCGCTGCTGGGTTCCACGCGTGTAGCCGTGATCGGACTGGGTGGTGTCGGCTCATGGGCGGCCGAAGCGCTGGCGCGCAGCGGCGTCGGCCACTTGACCCTGATCGACGCCGACGAGGTGTGCGTCTCAAACACCAATCGCCAACTGCACACGCTGGCCGCGACGCTCGGCAAGGCCAAGGTCGCGGTGATGGCCGAACGCTTGCACGGAATCAATCCGGCGTTGGCCGTCGAACCCGTTGAACGCTTCCTGACACCAACGAGTCTGGCCGAATTGCTGGACCGCGGATTCGACCTGGTGCTGGATGCCTGCGATGCGTTCCGTGTCAAGGTGGAACTCACCGCTTGGTGCCGGCGGCGCAAGCAGCCGCTGATCGTGTGCGGATCGGCGGGCGGCCGCACCGATCCGACGATGATCCGGGTGCGGGACCTTTCGCGTACGCAACACGACGCGCTACTGGCGTTGATGCGCCGCAAGCTGCGCCAGGAGTTTCATTTCCCGTCGAACCGCGATCGCTATTTCGGTGTGCCGGCGGTGTATTCGCTCCAGAACGTGCGCTACCCACAGGACGATGGCAGCGTCTGCGGAGTGCGACCCGCTGCGGGTGAATCGCTGAAGCTGGATTGTGGCGGCGGACTAGGCGCGGCAACGCACGTCACCGCGGCGTTCGGGTTCGCGGCGGTGGGACGTGCGTTGGAGATGTTGCTGAAATCCCGGGCCTGAAGCACGGTCAGGTCGTGCCCGCGAACAGCCGCCGTGCGTTCGCGGTCGTCGTCGCTGCAAGTTCGGCTGGATCCTCCCCGCGCAGTTCAGCGAGGCATTGCAGCACCTCCACGATGAAAGCCGGCTCGTTGCGGTGTCCACGGTGTGTGGCGCCGGGCTGATCGGGCGCATCGGTTTCCAGCAACAAGGATTCCACAGGAAGCGTCATCACCGTCCCGCGCAGGCGCCGCCCGCGCTCGTAGGTCACCGGCCCGCCGATGCCGACGGAAAATCCAAGTTTCCACAATTGCCGCGCCTGCTCGGCACTGCCCGAGAAACTGTGCACCACTCCGCGCAGCGGTTTGCCGAAATCGCGCAATGCCTGGATCACGGGTTCGAAGGCGCGGCGGGCGTGCAACACCAGCGGCAGATCGTGGTGGCGTGCGATTTCGAAATGGCCGCGCAGGAGACGCTCTTGCCGGTCGCGGTCCGGATTGCGCTCGAAGTAATCGAGGCCGCATTCGCCCACACCGGCGGCCGGATGCGTGCGCAGCCAGTCATCGAGCGCGGCGAGATCCCTTTCGTCCGAGTGTCGTTCGAGATAGCAAGGGTGTAGCCCGTATGCCGGGTGCAGTCCCGGTTCCGACTCGCAGAGTGCGTGCAACCCGGGCCACGATGCAGCGGTGACGGCGGGAACCAGCAATTCCGTGACGCCGGCCGCACGCGCACACCGCAGGACTCGTGTACGGTCGCCGTCGAATTCCGGCGCGTCGAGGTGCACGTGGCTGTCGAACAGTTCCGGCGCGGGCACTGCGGCATGCACCGGTGGGCTGGACTCGGTCATCGGTGTAGTCTGGAATGAAACGTGAACAGACTCGCTTTCATTGGAGCAACGTTCATTGTTGGCTTGATTGAATCCATTTGTCATCGCAGGAGAGGCGGGAGACCACGATGAAACACAATTTGAGAATGGTACGCGCGGCACTCGTTGTGCTGGGGATGGTTGCGGCCGGGGCGCTGGCGGGATGCGGTCACGGCAACGACCCGCAGGCGCAGGCGATGCAGGCCAAAATGACGACCTCGGCCGCCACGGCGCCGTTGCCTCCGGAAGCCAATGGTGCGGAGCCGACGGCAAACGGCGCACCGGCGCAGGTAGCGACCGCACAACCGCAGTTCGCGCAAGTAGTCGCGGTGCAGCCTGTCACCGAGTCCATCACGACCGACAAGCCACGACAGGTTTGCCGCGATGAGCAGGTTGCGGTTCCGGAGACCTACAAGGACCAGCACCAGATCGGCGGCGCGGTGGTGGGTGGTCTGATCGGGGCGCTGGCGGGCCACCAGATCGGAGGCGGCAAGGGCAAGACACTGGCAACGGTGGGCGGCGCAGCCGCCGGTGCGTTCGCCGGACACGAGATCCAGAAAAAGCATCAGGAAGACAACGCGACCACGACGGAAACTCGCAACGTATGCCACACCGTCACCGACCACACGACGTCCACCAGGACCGTCGGCTATGACGTGACGTACACGCTCAACGGCAAAGCAGGCCACATCCGCATGGACCACAATCCGGGCGTCGGCACGGGGCTGCCTGTTCGCGATGGCGTCGTGGTCGCCAACGACAGACCACGCGGCAGCTATTACCAGTAGGCGTTTGCTGGTGTTGCCGCGGCCCATCCACGGAAAAGGAGTAGAGCCATGTCAAAACGATCATTCATTGGAAGCTGCAGGATCACGCAGTCGCTCGCCACGCTGGTCTGCATCATCGCGGCCGCGTTGCTGATGGCAGGTTGCGGCCCCACGTACAACACCCGTCCTGGTTACGGGGCACCTCCGCCCGGCGGATATTACGGGGGCCGCGGCCAGTGCTATCAGGGTTGTGGCTATGTCCGTGACATCCGCCAGGTCCAGCTCGGCAACAGCAACGGTGCCGCGGTCGGTACCGTGATCGGAGCGGTGGTCGGCGGCCTGCTGGGTCACCAGATCGGCGAAGGCAAGGGCAAGACCGCGGCGACGGTTGCCGGCGCCGTGGGCGGTGGTTTCGCCGGTCACGCGATCGGCGAACGCTCCGGCAACGGTGACTACGGCTGGCAGGTCGTGGTGCAGCTCCAGGACGGCCAGTACGCCACGGTCACGCAACGCAATCCGCCGCAGGTCCAGGTCGGCGATTACGTGATGATCCGGGACAACCAGGTCTATCGTTATTGATGCGATCGTCCCTGATCGCTCCTTCGCCAAGCAGCCTGGTCGACGGGCGGCCTCGCAGTTGGACAGACCAGAACGGCCTCCCTGGCCTGAGCTTTCACAGCAGCTGCTTCGTCTGGTGCGCGTGAAGCATCCATGGAAAAGGCCCTCGACGAGGGCCTTTTTTCGTGCCGCGATCTCCATTCAATCGACCGCGTAGAACTCGTGGTCACCGATCGTCGCGATGGGATTCTTGGCCCATGCGGCGGTCGAACCCAGCTTGATGAAGTGGTTCGCGTGGGGTACCACCAGCTGGCGGTCCGGGGCGGGCTCATTCCAGATCGCGATGGCCTTTCCGGCGACCTGCCACGCCTTGTTCCAGGCAGCCGTGTTGTCGATCGGGTAACTCTTCGGGCTGGTCGTGAGCGCGAACTGGTGCGGCGCCGTGACCACCTCGCAAATGGTGTTGCCGTAACGGCCCATATCGAGCCGGTCGAGCGCCACCTCGGCGACAGCCAATTGGCCGCGGGTGGGTTGGCTGCGTGCTTCCATGTACACGGTCGCAGCCAGACAGGTTTGATCGGCGACCGGCCGCGGCAGCAGCGCAATCATGCCTAGCAAAAGACCCAAGGTCATCGGGTCGTCCTCCTGTGCCTGGTTCGCCTAGATGTCGACACGCATTCCTTCCTGATTCTTCCTGGCAGCCAAAGGGCCAAGCCTGCTGCCCCGGCGGATCCGGGGCGCACGCCCACGCGGCACCGCATGGACAGGCCAACTGCACCACATGCCGGATCAAGCCGGCACCTGGCTTGGAACACGGCGGGTCGGACTCGCGCCGCAATGGATGAGAGGCGGTTCGGACCCGGGAGCGGATACCGGCGAAGGAGCCGGGGCTTGCGGGTCTGCTCACGCGCCTGCGGATTCTGGCAATGGAATTACGTCGCCAGCGCACGCGGTGCGGAACCTCCGGACTGCGTGCAGCCGGGCCGTTGCTCGAACCCGGATTGCAAAGCTCCAGAAAAGGTAAGGGCGCCGCGGGGAGGCGCGCAAGTGCCACGCCGTTAAAAATCGGTAAAGAAAGCTTGGCGTTTAGACGAGGTTAGGAGTCAAATGTCGATACAACACGATATTTGTTTCCCAACATGTTGATTTCACCTGGAAGATCTCGTTCTGCCACGATCAGTGCTTCTACTTCACTCGTGCTGAAGGCGGATTCGAGCACATCAATGACACCCGCGTCCTTGCTGCCTTGGTCGGTACCGATTTGCAGAGGCACCGATCCGCGAATGTGGTGGAGGCGCAGCTTGTGGCCGCCACGAAAATGCAGGCGGGCGACGATTTCCTGGCCGGGGTAGCAGCCCTTGTCAAACGATACTGCACCCAGCCGTTCGAGGCCGAGTGCGGGAGGGAGGAAGCGCCGGTCGCCTTGATGCAGGGTCGGCCAGCCCGCGCGAATGTCGGCCAGACGCCACGAGTCCGCGACAGTGGGTTCGGGACTGGGATCGGCGCTCTCGCGCCTCAGCCGCAGGCTGCGCTCGCCGTAACCCAGAACGATGTCTTGTCTGTCCGTCCTGGCGAGTCCCATCGGCAAGCCGCCATCGATGTAACCGCCGAACGTGCAGGTGGTGAGCGCCGCCTGCATTCTCAGCACATACCTGGCAAGTCCGCCGCGCACTTCCTCGGCGTCACCACCCCTCAGCACCGCGAGCAGGCGACCATCGCCGACGTCGGCCAGATGCATCAGCGCCTGGACCCGGCCTCGGGCATCGAGCCACGCATTCCACTGCCAATGTCCGGACTGCAAGGCGTGCACGTCTCCCGAGAATTGCGCCTGCGCAAAGCGGCGCGCGTCGGCGCCGTCGATCACAATGCATTGCACTCGGGCAAGAAAGGCGGGTGGCATGGTCGCGAGCAGTGTCCAGCGAGGCATACGTTATCAGTGCGCCGGAACAGTGCGACAATGCACATCAGACGCACTGACATCCGAACTACAGCCATGGCATCGCTCCCCGACTCGCCCACCCAACCAGAATCGGCCGAAACGCCTCCGGCGCCCGCGCAACGCGAGAATGCGGGCCGCGAAAGACCGACACCCGAAGGCGACGGCCTCGACCCGACCCGTTACGGCGATTGGGAGAAGAACGGACGCTGCATCGACTTTTAGTCGGATCGCCGATCGCCATTGTCCGGGCAATCTGACGAGAACGGCTCCTCTATCCTCGATACGCTAGAACGGCCAGGTGATCGTCTTTGGCCAGGTAATTCGAGGCGTGACGCCACGAAAGCCGCATCGCATGCCCTTCGCTCATGAGTGCTGCCTTCGCAGCAAGCCGTGTTCGTGCGAGAATGGAGAGCGATCGCTGGCGATCGTGCCGGCGTGGGGACAGCATCCGCAAGCGTGAGCAGGAATCCGACCATGCCCAATAGCCGCCCGACGTCGCCGCACCTCGGCATTTATCGCTGGCGCGTGAACATGTGGCAGTCGACGCTGCATCGGTTGACCGGGTTGTTCCTTTGCATCGGGACGGTGTTCGTGACGTGGGGACTGATTGCGGCGGCGTCGAGCGGTGCGGCGTGGGGCGCGTTTGCGGGATTCTCCGGCAGCTGGATCGGCCAGATCCTGTGGTTCCTGTGGGTATGGTCGCTGCTGTTCCATTTGTGCAATGGCTTCCAGCACCTGATGCGGGACGTCGGCATGAACTATGGACCCGCGAATCGGGACCGCACGCACAATCCGGTTTACTGGTCCGGCGGGTGGGCGATCATCGCCATCAGCGTCGTGCTGACGATTGCGGTGTGGCTGCTGCTGATCCTGCGCGTGGCGGGAGGTGCGGCATGAGCGCTTATCCGGGACAGGACGGTTTGCGCAATCCACTGAAAGTTGCGCGCGGCGATGGCGCGTCGGGGACCGGCACGCGCCACTGGTGGCTGCAGCGTGTCACCGCCGTCGCGCTGGTCCCGCTCTCCATCTGGTTCGTGTTCCTGATCGGCGGCTTGATGCACGCCACGTATCCGGTCGTGCTCGCGTCGATCGCGCAGCCCGTCCACGCGATCTTCCTGATCATCCTGAGCGTGTGCCTGTTCTGGCACGGTGCGCTGGGCCTGCAGGTGATCATCGAGGATTACGTGCACACGCGCTGGATCGAAGTGACCTTGCAGATCGCGCTGCGCTTCGGCGCGATCCTGGGCGCCGTGGCTTGCGTGATGGCCGTCCTCTCCGTATGGCTGACCGGCACCGGTTACTACTGAATCGAACCTCGTTGACCGAAGCCCCGACAAGGGACAGACATGCCTCAAGAAAGTTACAGGGTGGAAACGCATCAGTACGATGTGGTGGTCGTCGGCGCCGGTGGCGCGGGGTTGCGCGCCACCATGGGACTGGCCGCCAAGGGCCTTTCCGCCGCCTGCGTCACCAAGGTGTTTCCAACCCGCTCGCATACGGTCGCGGCGCAGGGTGGCGTGGCGGCCGCGCTCGGCAACATGGGCGAGGACGACTGGCGCTATCACTTCTACGACACGGTCAAGGGCGGTGACTGGTTGGGCGACCAGGACGCGGTCGAGTACATGTGCCGCGAGGCAATTCCGGCGATCATCGAACTCGAACATTTCGGCGTGCCGTTTTCGCGCACGCCGGAGGGCAAGATCTACCAGCGCCCGTTCGGCGGCATGACCACGCGCTACGGCGAAGGGGTTGCGCAGCGCACCTGTGCCGCGGCCGACCGCACCGGCCACGCGATCCTGCACACGCTTTATACCCAGGCGCTGAAGCACGACGCCAAGTTTTTCGTCGAGTACTTTGCGACCGACCTCGTGAAGGACCCCCGCGACGGCCGCATCGTGGGCGTGCTCGCGATCGATTTGAACGAAGGCACGCTGCACCTGTTCCAGGGCCACGCCATCGTGCTGGCTACCGGCGGTTACGGACGCGCTTATTTCTCGTGCACATCGGCGCATACCTGCACGGGGGACGGCGGTGGCATGGTGCTGCGTGCCGGACTGGCGCTGCAGGACCTGGAATTCGTGCAGTTCCATCCCACCGGCATCTACGGTTCCGGTTGCCTCATCACCGAAGGCTCGCGCGGCGAGGGCGGGTATCTCACGAATTCCAAGGGCGAGCGTTTCATGGAACGCTATGCGCCGAACGCAAAGGACCTCGCCTCCCGCGACGTCGTCAGCCGCGCGATCACCATGGAGATCCGCGAGGGCAGGGGCGTCGGTGAGCATGCCGACCACGTGCATCTCAATCTCGCGCACCTCGGGGCCGATGTGCTGCGCGAGCGGTTGCCCGGCATTTCCGAAACGGCGCGCATCTTCGCGGGCGTCGACGTCACCAAGGAACCCATTCCGGTGCTGCCGACCGTGCACTACGACATGGGCGGCATTCCGACCAACTACCACGGCGAGGTCGTGCAGAAGGTCGGCGACGATCCCGACGTGGTGGTGCCGGGCCTGTTCGCGATCGGCGAAGCGGCCTGCGTGTCGGTGCACGGTGCCAACCGCCTTGGTTCCAATTCGTTGCTGGACCTCGTGGTGTTCGGCCGCGCGGTTGCGAACCGCTGCGCGGAGCTGATCAGGCCTGATACGCCACACTACGACTTGCCCTCGGACGCGCTCGATCCGGCATTGACGCACCTCGACAAGTTGCGCCACGCCGACGGTGGCACGCCGACCGCCGCCTTGCGGCTCAGGATGCAGAAGACGATGCAGGCCGATGCCGCCGTGTTCCGCACTGCGGAAACCTTGCGGGAGGGCTGCCGGAAGATCGACGAAGTCTATGCGGGCTTCGAGGACATCCGCGTCACCGACCGCTCGTTGATCTGGAATTCCGACCTCGTCGAAACCTTCGAATTGGCCAACCTGCTGGCGCAGGCCGTGGGCACCATGCATTCGGCCGAGCAACGTCCGGAGAGCCGCGGCGCGCACGCACGCGAGGATTTCCCCGAACGCGATGACGTCAACTGGATGAAGCACACGCTGGTTGCCGTGGACGACAACGGCCGATGTGCGTTCGACTATCGGCCGGTGCATTCGAACACCATGACGGACGAAGTCCAGACGGTGCCGCCGAAGAAACGGGTGTATTGAGAGCAGGGGTGAGGAAGAGGGAGCAGGGACGAGCGAAACCCCTCACTCCCAACCCCGCTCATCCCCAGTCCCTAATCCCTAATCCCTCCTGGATTTAAGCCATGGCTGAATTCACATTGCCGCAGATGTCGAAGGTGAAGAAGGGCAAGCACTACGCCGCGAAGCCCGGCGCAAAGAAGGTGCGTACCTTCCGCGTTTACCGCTGGGATCCGGACGTCGGCGGCAATCCGCGCCTGGACAGCTACGAGGTGGACGTCACAGGCTCGGCGATGGTTCTCGACGTCCTGCTGAAGATCAAGAACGAGATCGACCCCACGCTGACGCTGCGCCGGTCGTGCCGCGAAGGCGTTTGCGGCTCATGCGCAATGAACATCGATGGCGAGAACACGCTGGCGTGCACGAAGGGGCTCGACGAATTGCCGGCGGGCGATGTCAGCGTCTATCCCTTGCCGCACATGCCCGTGGTGAAGGACCTGGTGCCGGACCTGACGCACTTCTATGCGCAGTACGCATCGATCAAGCCGTGGTTGCAGACGCAGAGCTCGCCGGGCGCGCACGAGCGGCTGCAGTCGCCCGAAGATCGCAAAAAGCTCGACGGCTTGTACGAATGCATCCTGTGTGCGTGCTGCAGCACGGCGTGCCCAAGTTACTGGTGGAATCCGGATCGCTTCCTCGGCCCGGCGATACTGCTGCAGGCGTACCGCTGGATCGTCGATTCGCGCGACGAGGCCACGGGCGAGCGGCTTGATCATCTCGACGATCCGTTCCGGCTTTACCGCTGCCACACCATCATGAACTGCACCAACACCTGTCCGAAGGGATTGAACCCGGCCAAGGCGATCGCCGGGATCAAGCAGATGCTGGTGAACCGTACCGTATGAAAATCGGGGACTCGGGACTGGGAGCTGGGGAGCCGGCAAAGCAAGCCGGGACCGGGGACCCGGGACCGGGGACCGGGGAAGCCGGGACTTCGAACGCCGACGACGAGAAGGCGACCGGGGGTTCTGGCAAGGCAAAATTGAAGCGCCTCCGGTGGCGTTGCCGCCGTGGCACGCGCGAACTCGACGCGCTCCTGGGTGGTTGGCTGGCATCGCATGTGTCCATGGACGACGCGCAATTCGCCGCGTTCGATTCACTGCTGGACCGGCAGGATCCCGAGTTGTGGGACTGGCTGATGGGTCATGCCGAATCGCCGCGCGATGACTGGCAGGCGATCATCGCCGAGATCCGCCGCCACGCGGGGCTGGCGGCGTGAAGGCACCGCCGGCCATCGGGTTCCATTACCGCTCGTCTCGCTTGCTCATTCTCGCCGTGGTCCTGTTGACGGCGTTGGCGATCGCGGCCGTCTGGCTCAGCGCGGCGCCGCACTGGCTGCATCTCGCGTTGAGCCTGTTGATCGCCGCGTACGCAGGCGCTGCGTTGGGCAACATGTTGCGCCCGCATGTGCAGTCGGTGCTGTGGCGGGCCGACGGGAGCGCTGAACTGGCGCTCAGCGACCGTGTTTCGGACGGCCGTCGCGAGGCACAGGGGGCGGTGTCCGGCGCGCGCACCATGGGGCCGCTGATCGTGCTGACGTTGCGTTGGCCGCCGCGCGAACGCGAACACCTGTGGCTGCTGCCCGACAACCTGGATGCCGATACACGCCGCCGACTGCGGGTGCGGCTTGCTGCGGGAACGGACCAGGATTCCGGGTAAGGGAACGCCGACAGTGGTTCAAGGTCTGAACCGCTTGCCCACGCTCTGCAATTCCATCACGCTGCATGGTGGCATGGGCTTGCAACAGTCGGCACGGCTGCCAATCCCGAGTCCCCGCTCCATTCAATAAACCGTCGCGCATGGCGCGACACCTTGAGTTCCCCTCTCCCCTCTGGGGAGAGGGCAAAGGGTGAGGGGCCGCCATTTCGACCTCAACCTACAATTCCCGTTTTCCAGAGTCTCGGCTCATCGCATGTTCCGTCCCCTCGAACTCTTCATCGGCACCCGCTACATCCGCGCCAAGCGGCGCAATCATTTCATTTCCTTCATCAGCGTGGTGTCGATGCTGGGGCTGATCATCGGCATCACCGCGCTGATCACGGTGATTTCGGTAATGAACGGGTTCGACACCGAGCTTCGCTCGCGCATCCTCGGGATGGTGTCCCAGGCGACGATCACGGGCGTGGCGGACAGCATGCCGAACTGGCAGCGCGCGCTCGCGATCGCCGAGCGGAACCCGCACGTCAAAGGCGCAGCGCCCTATGTGGAACGCGAAGCCTTCCTGCGCGGCAACTCGGCGAGCCAGGGCGCGATCGTGCGCGGCATCCTGCCGGACCAGGAACCGAAAGTTGCCGACATCGGTTCGAAGATGATCGCGGGCAAATTGTCGGCTTTGACCGAAGGCTCGTGGGGCATCGTCCTGGGCAGGGATCTCGCGCTGCAACTCGGGGTGAATCTCGGCGACAAGGTGGTGGTGTACGCGCCCGTGATCAGCGTGACGCCGATCGGCGCGGTGCCGCGGCTGCGGCGCTTCACCGTCGTCGGCATCTTCGAAGCGGGCATGCAGGAATACGACTCGGGCCTCGCCATCGTCAACATGCACGATGCCGAGAAGCTGTACCAGATGAGCGGGCCAAGCGGCATCCGCCTGAAGCTGGACGACCTGTTCGCGGCCAACCGGGTCGCGTCGGACCTCGGGAAGCAACTCGGCGACGCCTATCTCGCAAGAGGCTGGATGCAGCAGCACGCGAATTTCTTCAAAGCGATCGCAATGGAGAAGATGGTGATGTTCATCATCCTGTCGCTGATCGTCGCAGTGGCGGCATTCAATCTGGTGTCGTCGCTGGTGATGCTGGTCACCGACAAGCAATCGGATATCGCGATCCTGCGTACGCTGGGCTCGACGCCGCGCAGCATCATGGGCGTGTTCATGATCCAGGGCATGCTGATCGGACTGATGGGCATCGTGATCGGCGTCGTCTGTGGCGTGGCACTGGCGATCAACCTGCCGTCGATCGTCGATTGGATCCAGAACATCACGGGATACGTGTTCCTCCCGGAATCGGTCTATTACATCAACAACGTGCCCAGCAAACTTCGCTGGACCGACGTCGGCTGGATCACCGGCATGGCCTTCGTATTCTCGCTGCTTGCGACGATCTATCCCGCGTGGCGCGCGTCGCGCACGCAGCCGGCGGAGGCGCTGCGGTATGAATAAGCCGGGGGCTGGGGAATGGGGACTGGGGAAAGCGCGCTGGTCGCCACGCGATCGTGCTGGCGGACGGCTTGACTGCGAACCACATCCATTGTTTCGAACGTGAGCGACTCCCAACCGGCCATGTATCCCAGCCCCCAGCCCCCCGTCCCCAGCCCCGCTTCTGTCGTGCTGCGGGCCAACCATATTGCCAAGACGTACAAGGAAGGCAGCCTGCGCACGCCGGTGCTGGACGATGTGAGCTTCGAGGTCAAGCGTGGCGAGACACTCGCGATCGTGGGCGCGTCGGGTTCGGGCAAGAGCACGTTGCTGCATATCGTCGGCGGTCTGGACACGCCCACCAAGGGTTCGGTGGAACTGGAAGGCCGGGAACTGTCAAAGCTGCCCGATGCCGAACGCGGGCGTGTGCGCAACCGCTCGCTGGGATTCGTCTATCAGTTCCACCACCTGTTGCCGGAATTCACCGCGCTGGAAAACGTCGCGATGCCGCTTTTGATCCGCGGCATGTCCATCGCCGATGCGCGCGAGCAATCGCAGGCGCTGCTTGAACGTGTCGGCCTCGAGCACCGCCTCGAACACAAACCCGGTGAATTGTCCGGCGGCGAACGCCAGCGTTGCGCGATGGCGCGCGCGCTGGTTACGCGCCCCGCGTGCGTGTTGGCGGACGAACCCACCGGCAACCTCGACGAGCAGAACGCCGCGGCTCTCTACGAATTGATGCTCGAACTCAATCGCGAGATCGGCACCAGCATCGTGCTGGTCACGCATGACAAGAGCCTCGCGAGCCGCCTGGATCGCGTGCTGGAATTGACAGGCGGGGCATTGCACCCGTTCCGGCACGACGCCTGATGACATGGCGAGCGCGCGCAGGGGAGGCAGCGCGGTCCGGAACTTGCCGGGAATACTCGCCGGCGCCCTGACGATCCTCGCCGGCGCGGTCGCGGTGCAAGCCCTGCCCGGATTGCCGCCGCGCTGGCTGGACGGATTGCTCGCGTGTGCGGCAGTGGCCGCGTTCGCCGTCTGCCTGTACTGGCACGCGCCTGCATGGGCATGGTGCCTGCCGCTGGTGCTGGCGGCATTCGCGTGGACGGCATGGCGCGCCGACCTGGCCTTGCACGCGCGCCTGCCGCATGCGCTGGAGAAGCAAGACCTGCTGGTCACCGGCACGGTGGAGGATTTGCCGCAGGCGCAGGACGGCTCGACGCGTTTTGACTTCAGTATTGCGCACGCACAACTCGACGGACGGGCCGTGTCCGTCCGGGGCCACGCGCGGCTGTCATGGTACGCGACGCCCGACCGCGCACCGCCGGTGATCGCGCCCTGCGCGACATGGCGGATCCGGGTGCGGTTGAAGCGCCCGCACGGCATGGTGAATCCAGGCGGCCTCGATTTCGAGCGCTCGGCCTTGCAGAAGGGCATCGTCGCAACGGGCTACGTTCGCGAGGATGCGACGAACAGTTTGCTGCGCGATGGCGTGTGCGTGGACGGCGTCCGCGCCCGGATCGGGGCGGCGATCGATGCGGCTTTGCCGGGAGACGTACATGCCGCACGGATGTTGCGCGCGTTGTCCGTCGGCGATGAGCGCGCGCTCGACGAACGCGACTGGCAGGTAGTACGCGCGACCGGCATCCCGCACCTGATCGCGATTTCGGGGTTCCATATCGGGATCGCTGCGGTGTTCGGCGCATGGATCGTCCGTTTGCTTTGGCGGTTTTTTCCCGGTTTCGCGTTGCGATTTCCGCGCCCATTCGCCGAAGCCGCGCTCGCGTTTCCGGCGGCGTTCGCCTATGCCGCACTGGCCGGCTTTGGACTGCCAGCCACACGTTCGCTGGTGATGATCGCGGTGGTGGCGGGCTGGCGGCTGCTGCGCCGCGGCGGCGGTTTCAGCGAGGGCCTCGGACTGGCGCTCGCCGCGATCCTCGTCGTCGATCCACTGGCCGTGCTGTCGGCGGGATTCTGGCTCTCGTTCGCCGGCGTCGCGATGCTCGCGTTCACGCTGGCGTACGAGTCCGGCTGGCGCGGGCGCCTCAAGGAAATCGGCTATTCGCCTCTGCTGATGGCGATCGCGTTGTTGCCACTCACGATCTGGTTTTTCGGGCAGGCATCGCTGACGGCGCCGCTCGCCAATCTCGTCGCGGTGCCGCTGGTGACCTTCGTGATCGTGCCGATGGACCTCGTAGGCTGCGTATTGCTGTTGGCGTGGCCGGCCGCTGGAACCACATGGCTGCATATTTGCGCATGGCCGGTCGACGCGCTTTGGTGGTTCCTCGCCCATCTCGCCGCGTGGAAGCCATCGCTGCAGTACCTGCCCGAAACCTCGCTGCTCGCATTCGTGCTGGCGTCGCTTGGCGCCGTCTGGCTGGTTGCGCCGCGCGGCGTGCCTGCGCGCGCGCTGGGCTTGTTCCTCTTGCTGCCGATCTGCATCCCGCCTAGTTCCCTTCCGGCCGAAGGTGGCTTTCGCGCGACCGTGATCGATGTGGGGCAGGGGCTGGCGGTGCTGGTGCGTACGCGCTCTCACGCCTTGCTGTTCGACACCGGCGCGCGCTATCCGTCCGGTTTCGATCTGGGTGAAGCCGTAGTGGTACCGACCCTGCACGCGCTCGGTGTGGCGCACCTCGACGCGCTGATCGTCAGCCACGGCGACAGCGACCATTCGGGCGGCGCTGTCTCGGTACTCGCCGCGTACCCCGGCACGCCGACGTGGGGCGGCGAACCGGCGCGG
>Ga0070737_10001600_pt1 | contig 31341 bp, 22 predicted proteins | sample Coa_R1_10_FD_66438 | JGI IMG/M metagenome (GOLD analysis project Ga0070737, IMG submission 66438) | Surface soil microbial communities from Centralia Pennsylvania, which are recovering from an underground coalmine fire - Coalmine... | ecosystem: Environmental > Terrestrial > Soil > Unclassified... | reverse complement strand
ACCGCGAGCAGCGCGCGCGGCGCGCGGCCGAGCTGGGCGGCGATGACCGCCGCATCCCGCGGCGCGATCACTTGGCGGTGCCCCCGTCTGCCTGCTCGACCGAACGCCACACCTTCGCGTACCACGGCGCAGGGCCCGGCCGCTGCGGGCCGGCGGCACCGGACAGCGGCGAGCTGCCCTCGACGATGTAGCAGGTTGTCCCGGGGAAGCACATGTCCAGTTCCTGGCGGGCGAGCTGCTCGATGTAGCCGGGCTGCGACAGCCTGGCCTGCCGTGCCTCCAGGTTCCGCACCTGGGCGAGCATCGTCTGCCGCTGCGCCACGAGCTGGCCGATCTGCCGCCGCTGGTCCAGGTACTCCCGCACCGGGTAGGCGAGGCTCAGCACGACCGCGCAGATCACCACCGCAAGCAGCGCCGCCCGGCCGGTCAGCCGGGTCGTCCGGGGAACCGGGGCGGGCGCCATCAGTCCTTGCCGGAGCGGGGGTAGGCGCGCGCGCCCGCGTAGCTGGCCGCGTCGCCGAGCAGCTCCTCGATCCGCAGCAGCTGGTTGTACTTGGCCACGCGCTCGCCGCGGGCCGGCGCGCCGGTCTTGATCTGGCCGCAGTTGGTGGCGACGGCCAGGTCGGCGATCGTGGTGTCATCGGTCTCGCCGGAGCGGTGGCTGATCACGCAGCTGATTCCGGCGCGGTGCGCCAGGCTCACCGCATCCAGCGTCTCGGTGACCGAGCCGATCTGGTTCAGCTTCACCAGCAGCGAGTTCGCCGAGCGCTCGGCGATGCCGCGGCGGATCCGTTCCGGGTTGGTGACGAAGATGTCGTCGCCGACCACCTGGACCCGGTCGCCGACGGCCGCGGTCAGCTCGCGCCAGCCCGCCCAGTCGTCCTCGGCGAGCGGATCCTCGACGGACACGATCGGATAGGCATCCAGCCACTGCGTGTAGATAGCCGTCATCTCACCGCTCGTCCGGGGCTTGTTCTCGAAGTTGTACCCGCCGTCGGCGTAGAACTCCGACGCGGCGGCGTCGAAGGCCAGCGCGACGTCGTGGCCGGGGGTGAGCCCGGCCTTGCCGATCGCCTCGAGGATCAGGTCCAGCGCGGCCCGGTTGTGCTCCAGGTCGGGGGCGAAGCCGCCCTCGTCGCCGATGCCGGTGGACAGCCCGCGACGGGCGATCACCGACTTGAGCGCGTGGTAGGTCTCGGCTCCCCAGCGCAGCGCCTCGGCGAACGTCGCCGCCCCGACCGGGACGATCATGAACTCCTGGATGTCCACGTTGTTGCCGGCGTGCGCGCCGCCGTTGAGGATGTTCATCATCGGCACCGGCAGCAGGTGCGCGTTGGGGCCGCCGAGGTAGCGGAACAGCGGCAGGCCGCTGGACTCGGCGGCGGCCCGGGCGACGGCCATGCTGACGCCGACGATGGCGTTGGCGCCCAGCCGCGACTTGTCCGGCGTCCGGTCCAGGTCGATCAGCGCCTGGTCGACCAGCCGCTGGTCGTCGGCCTCGTGCCCGAGCAGTTCCGGCTGGATCTCGTCGATGACGGCCTGCACCGCCCTGCTCACCGCCTTGCCGCCGTACCCGGCGCCGCCGTCCCGCAGCTCGACGGCCTCGAACTTGCCGGTGGAGGCGCCGCTCGGCACTCCCGCGATCCCGACCGTGCCGTCGTCGAGGTGCACCTCGACCTCGAGGGTCGGGTTGCCCCGGGAATCCAGGATCTGCCTCGCGTGGATCGCTTCGATGGAGGCCACCGGCCGGCTCCTTAGCCTGTCGTGATTGCAGCTGGGCGCGGGCGTCCCGTCGCGGCGGGCCCGCCCACGACGAGCCTAGTCCAGCGGCGGCGCCCGGCGCGCGGGGCACGCCGGGCGCCCGCGCCGGGAAGCACCGTGACCCGCATCCAGCCAGCAAGACGCGGCCGAGGGTCGGCGCACGATGACCCGGGACGCGGCGGCCGGGACGCCTCAGTGACTAAGTGAAATTTTAGCACTACAATCAGTAACAATCCCGGCATGGTGTAAACCGCCCGGATGGTTCGTGCGTCTAGTTTTTTGTAACGGTCGGTTATGGCCGCTTTCCACATTAGTTAACCAGGAATTCACTCCAAGCCGGGACTGCAACGCCTGAGTGGCGCACAGGAAGGGGGCCCGGGTTGTCCGTCGAGGCTGAACTCGCGCCCGACGCGGTGAGACATCTGCGTGAAGCCTTCCACGACATGCGGCAGCCGGTTGCGACCGTGCTGGCGCTGGCGGCGGCGGCGCTGACCGAACCGGATCTCCCGGCCGCCGCGCGCGGGCGCCTAGAGCAGATCGTCGGACAGGCCGGATGGCTGGCCGACCTCATGCACGCCTGCCTGGCGGCGAATGGCCAGGAAGAACCGCATCCGATCGAGACCGTGGCCGAGGGCCGGGCCGACGTCGTGCACGTCGTCAGCGAGGCCATCGCAGCCGAGTGCCTGACCTGGCCCGGTGACGTGACGCTTACCTCTCCCGCCGGGCCGGTCTGGTGCATGCTGCACCCGGTGCTGCTGCGCCGGGTCGTCTCCAACGTGCTCGGTAACGCTGCCCGCGCGGCCGGGCCGTCCGGCACGGTGACCGTGGAGATCCGGCGGCGCAAGGGTGCCGTCCTGCTGACGGTGCAGGACAACGGTCCTGGCTTCGGCATGATAACGAGCGGCACCGGCCTGGGGCTGTCCGCCGTGGCAAGAATCGTGGTCAAGTACGGCGGAAGCATGCAGTGCGGCGGCGGCGCGCGCGGCGGCGCGCGCGTCAGCCTCTGGCTGCCGTTAATCGAATCGGCCGGAGGAGCGGGGCCGGTGCGGCTTGTTCTGTGTGATGACAATCGGATTTTGTGCGAGGCACTCGCCGTCGCGCTCGAGGCGCGCGGCCATCAGGTGCTGGCGACCGCGACCACCGCGACGCTCGGGATCGCCGAGGTGGCGACGCGCCGTCCTGACGCGTGCCTGCTGGACATCGCCTTCCCCGACCCACCGGACGGCCTCACCGCCGCCCGGGTGATCCGCCAGCGTTACCCGGGAACGGCGGTCCTGCTGCTGTCCGGTCTTGCCGATCCGGCTGTCATCGCGGAGGCCACGCAGATCGGCGTGGCCGGGTTCCTGCGCAAGGATCACAGCGTCGATCACATCGCCCGGACGCTGGACGTGATCTCCGCCGGCGGGCTGGCATTCGACACCGTTCCCGCGCACGCAGCCCGGCCCGCCGGAACGCGGCACTACCCCGGGCGGGACCTCACGTCGCGCGAGAGGGAAGTGCTGCGCAGGATAGCGGCTGGCCAGAGCACCAAGCAGATGTCGCGCGAGATGAACGTCGCGGCGAGCACGCTGCGCAGCTACGTGAAGACCATGCTCGCGAAGCTGGGCACGCACACCAGGCTCGAGGCAGCCGTTCTCGCCGTCCGCGAGAACCTGCTCGGCGACCAGACGGCATAGCGGCACGTTCGGCCGGGCATGAACACGATCGCCGCGGTCATCATCGACCAGGAGCGCACGTTCGCCGACGCGCTCGCGATGCGGCTCAACGCCGAAGATGACATCCAGGTCGTGACGGTGGCGCATCCGAGTGCCGCCCAGCCGGGCTGGCACGCCGACGTCATCGTGCTCGACGGTGACCTCCCCGATTCCCTGGCGCGGTGCACGGCCGCCTCGCGCCGCCCGGATGCGGCGCGGGTGATCATGGTCAGCAAGACGTCGCAGCCGTCCAGGATCCTCGCCGCGGTCGAGGCTGGCGCGCGCGCCTGGGTCCGCAAGGATGAGTCGGTCGAGCACCTGCTGTGCGTGCTCCGCGGCGTCGCCCGGGGCGAGACCTGGCTGCCTCCGGCCGAGACGGGCAACGTGCTCGCGCTGCTGCTCAGGCAGCGGGACCGACGCAGAGGCGGCGAGGGCAAGCTCGCCATGCTCACCCCGCGGGAGCGCCAGGTGCTGGCCTGCCTGGCGGCGGGGGACCCCCGTAACCGGGTAGCCGAGCGGCTGAACCTGGCGCCCAACACGGTGCGGACGCACCTGCAGAACATCATGGCCAAGCTGGGCGTCCACTCGGCCCTGGAGGCCGTGGCGCTGGCACGTGACCGGCTGGAGCGTTGAGATGGAGGGCGCGAAGGTGAGTTCTGTGGCCGACGCCCAGATGACGCAGGCGTCCTGCGTCGGATGAGGGTGTTCGTTTGCCAGTATACCGGACAAAATGACACAGAGGGAGCACCGTGTAGCACGCGACCCTAGCTGACGGAGAAGCCGATGTGGCGGAAGGGGCAACCGCCGGTCCGGATTGCTGCATGACCCGGGGAGACATGAGGGAGTGGGACGTGGAGCGGGTACAGCGGGGCGGCTCGAACGTTGCCGCAGACGGCTCGGGAGGTCAACTCGCGCCCGGGGACGGGCCGCCGGTCACGATAAGCCCGTCACTACGCGAGTTGTGCCATGACCTCATAGAGCCGGCGGCGACCATCAGGTGGCTCGTGCGCGCCGCCGAGGCTGAGTCGGGAGAAGAGCTTCGCGATCGCCTGGGCGCCATCGCGGCCGCGGCCGGGCAGATCGCTGCGATCTGCGACGACATTCTCGACGGGGCACAGCATCACGCGGGCGTTCGCCTGGATAGGTTGGCCGGCGAAGCCGTGGCGAGCGCCCGGCTGCGCTATGCGGGAGCGATCGAGGTCGTGTCGCAGCCGGTCATCGCGCTGGCGCGTCCTGGCGACGTCATGCGGATCCTGTCCAACGCCCTGGCCAACGCCTGCCGGGCATCCGGGCCAGCCGGGCGGATCACGGTCGCCGTCGGCGAGGCAGATGGCCAGGCGCGGGTGACGATCGCCGATTCGGGGGGCGGCTTCGGCCGGACGGCCGCGAGCGGGCGGGCCGGCCTCGGCCTAGACATCATCGGCGCGCTCGCGTTGAAGTACGGCGGCAGCGTTCGCCTTCGCGCCAGCGACCTGGGCGGGCTTGAGGTTACCGTGCAGGTGCCCGGGCAGCGGGAGGCCTCCCATTGAGGATCGTGATAGCGGACGCGCACCGCGTCGTCGCCGACGCGCTGCAATCGCTGCTGCGCAGGTCGGGTCATGACGTTGTCGGCTGCGTGGCGGCGCTTGACGCCGCCGAGGAGGTGATCCGGCGTGAGCGGCCCGACGCCTGCGTGCTTGATGCCGGCCTGATCGCGAAGTGCCCGCCGGGGACGTTGCAGGACACCATGGCCGGCTCGCCCCGCACCGCGTTCGTGGTGCTCGCGGATTCGCCGGATGCCGAGGGGTTCGCCGCCGCGCTGGCGGCGGGCGCCCACGGGGCGGCGCTCAAGACCGACAGCTTCGTCGAGGTGCTGCGGGTGCTCACCGGGGCCGTGGGGCGGTTGGCGCGCCGTGCCGCCGACGGCACGGTGCTCTCGCTGGCCGCGCAAGCCGCCCGCCGGCCGGTCCGGCGCAGTGCGCGCTACCCGGCCCTGGACCACTTGCTGACCCCGCGCGAGCGGGAGGTGCTGGCCCGGCTGGTGCGCGGCGAGAGCACCACCAGCATGGCACGGTCGATGGGAGTGCGGCTGTCGACGATCCGCACCCACATCGACTCGGTGCTCATCAAGCTCGGGGTGCATTCGCGGCTGGAGGCCGTGGCCTACGCGGTGCGAGAGGGGATCGTCGACATGCGCAGCGGCCGTGACCTGCAGCGCGCTCCGGACGCTCTGAGGGGATGATGCGGAAGAACCTCCTCATCGTCGACGATCACCGTGTCTTCTGCCAGGGCCTTGAGGCGGTCTTCGCCGCAGAGCCGGACTTCGAGCCGCTGGCCGTCAGCGATCCCGGCCAGGCACTCGGCATCGCGGCGGCGTGGCGGCCGGAGGCGGTGATCATGGACGTGCGCCTCGGTGCGGCCAGCGGGGTCGACCTCGCCAGGCAGATGACCGCGTTGCCATTCCCGCCGGCGGTGGTGGTGCTGACCGCCTATGCTGACCTGGCCACGGCGGTGGACGCCGTCCGGGCGGGCGCGGTCGGCTTCGTGCCGAAGAACGCCTCGATCGAGCAGGTCATCTGCGCGGCGCGGGCCGCGGTGCTTGGCGGGAGCTGGCTGCCGCATGAGCTGCTCACCAAGCTGGCCGAGCGCTACAGCGACCCGGCGGGCCCGCCGCAGCTCATCGCGCAGCTCACGGCGCGGGAGCACCAGGTGCTCAGCCTGATGGTCAGCGGCTTGGACCGCAACGGCATCGCCGAGAGGCTGCGCCAGTCACCCAACACCGTCCGCACGCATATCCGCAACCTGATCGTGAAGCTCGACTGCCACAGCGCCATCGAGGCCGTCGCCGTGGGTCTCAAGTCCGGGCTGCGGCCCGAGCAGCCGGCGGGCGACTTACGTCAGCAGCAGCGCCACGACGGCGCCGATTTCCAGGCCGGCGATGACGGCGAGGAACACGATCAGCAGGTACCGGCGCCTGCGCCGATTGCCCGCCGGGCGCGACGTGGCATCGACGGCCGGGACGTCCACGACCGTGTCCGCGGCCGCGAAGCCGGTGACCACGGGCAGCGGCAGCGTGTCGGTGACGGACCAGCCCTGGTGCGGGAGATACGGCGCGGCCCGCCGGGACAGCTGGCCGCCGGGCTGCGCCGCCCGGGCGGCGCCGGCGGGTACCGGCACCGGAGGCAGCACGATCGTCGGCGCGTCCCCGGCCGGCCTGGGCACGGCAAGCGGCCTGCCGAGCTTGGTCAGCACCAAGACGCTGCGGAACACGATCATGATGTCGTACCCGAGGCTGCGGCGCCTCAGGTAGTCCAGGTCGATCGCCAGCTTCGGATGCAGCTCGCAGGCCAGGTAGCGCCGCTCGGGGTCGTCGCCGTCGAGTGCCGCCGCCCGCTGCACCTGGGTGTAGAAGATCTGGCCAGGCCCGGTCAGGCCCGGCCGCACGTTCAGGATCTCGCGCTCGTCGCCGCGGTAGTGCGGGATGAACTGCGGCACCTCCGGCCGGGGACCGATGAGCGTCATGTCGCCCCTCAGCACGTTGACCAGCTGGGGCAGCTCATCGAGCTTGGCGGCGCGCAGCACGGCGCCGAGCCTGGTGACGCGGGAATCCGCGCGGGTGGTGACCAGCGCTCCCGCCTGGTCGGCACCGGTCACCATCGAGCGGAGCTTGAGCATGGTGAACGGCCGGCCCGAACGGCCGACGCGGACCTGCTGGTAGAAGGCGGGTCCCCGGCTGGTCAGCCGGACCATGGCCGCCAGCAGCACGATGACCGGGCCGGCGAGCGCGAGCGCGGCCGCGGCGACGAGGATGTCCGCCGCCCGCCGGGCCGGCGAGTCCGCGCGGATCTCCTGCCCCGCCCGCGCGGTCCCGGCCCGCGTGACCGCGCGGACCTGGCTGCGGGCGAGCGCGACGAGCACCGCGGTGGTGGTCAGGTAGACGACCGCGGAGGTGATCGCGCCGCCCATCGCGCCGAGCCGGGGAATCAGGATGACATCGAGCGTCACCGTGATGGCCGCGCCGACGCCCATCCCGGCCGAGTTGAGCCCCGGCCGGCCCAGGCCGAGCAGGTACGCCGAGGCCACCGCGGCGGCGCCCTCGACCGACAGCCCGATGATGATGACCTCGGCCGGCGCGATGGCCCCGCGGTATGCCCGCCCGTACAGGACCGGCAGCACGACCAAGGTGGCCGCGGCCAGCACGGGGGTCATGGCCAGCGTCAGCGCCGTCATCCGGGGCAGCAGCCGGCGGGCCTGGGCCGTCGCCTGCTTCCTGCCGATCCGGGCGAACCTCGGGTAGAGGACGTAGTTGACCGCCGTCGGCACCAGCCGCATCAGCTCGGCGAACTTCGAGGCCACCGCATAGACCCCCAGCACCGCCGGCCCTGCCAGCGCCCCGAGCAGGATGAAGTCGAACCGCAGGTTGGTCAGCCACAGCATGTTCCCCAGCTGCCCGCGCGCGCCGAACGCGGCGATGCGCCTGGCCACGCGAGCCGATGGCGCCCCCCAGCCGGAGAAGAACCGGCGGCTGGCCAGCCGCAGCAGCGCGGTGACGGTATACAGGCCGCCGGAGACGATCAGCGAGCCGACGACGAGGGCCGAGCCGCCCTGCCCGGTCACCAGGCGCACGGCGACATAGGTGGGGATGAACCAGAATTCCTCGGCCACGATGAGCAGGTTCGCGCCGGCGATGTCCCCCGTCCCCTGGCAGCAGGCCTTCGCGGTGACGTTCCACAGCGAGGTGACCACCGAGATGGCCATGGCGATGACCAGCCCGAGCGGCATCTGCCGGAAGAACACGTGATGGAACGGCACGGCGCAGGCCAGCCAGGCCAGCGCGCTGATCCCGGCGGCGGCGACGGCCATCACCGCGAGGGTGGGCCGCACCCGCCGGCCGGCGCCGTGCTCGCCGGCGAGGAAGAACGCCGAGGCGGTCGGCAAGCCGCAGGAGATCACCACCCCGAACAGCCACGGCAGCACCCGCAGCAGCGCGTAGTAGCCGAGCACGGTCGGGCCGCCGATCCGGGCGACCAGCAGGCTGGCGGCGGAGACGCAGGCGAGGGCGCCGCACTGCGCGCCGAGGTTGGTGACCGCCTGCCCCGACAGGAACCGGGAGATGCGCCGCCGTCCGGGACCGGGCAGGAAGGCTGAAGGAACCGGCCCTATGTAGGGACCGAGCGGCGGGTGCACCTTCACCGCGGCAGGGCTGGCGCCGGCCGCCGCCTTGGCGGGATAACCGGCCGCCGGCTGCGCCAAGACCGCGGGCCGCAGCCTGGCAAAGCGGCGTTGCCGGCCGGACCGATGCGTCTGCCAGGCATCCCGGCCGAGCACCGCGGTGATGCCGAACAGCAACCACAGCGGGCGGAAGTGCAGGACCTCCTCGTAGAGGGAATTGACGCCCACCGCCAGCAGGCTGGCTACGATGCCGGCCGGGTTGGGCACGGCGGCGGCCATCGGACCCGACAGCGGGCGGCGCAGGATCGGCCCGGCCCGCGCGGCGACGCAGCCGGCCAGCAGGATCAGCGCGAGCAGGCCGAGCGCGCCCCGTTCGCACAGCGCGGCCAGCCAGTCGTCGTGCGCCTCGTTGGAGTAGGGGTAGTACCACTGGGCCAGCAGCGTCTTGGTGCTCATCGGGCCGAGGCCCAGCACGCCGTCACCGCGCTCGTACAGCTCGATGGTCTCCCGGATGAGCAGGCCGCGCTCGTTGCTGCTCTGCGCGCTGCGGCCGATCGAGTTGACCAGCAGCGGCTGATTGCTGTACTGCGCCCAGTGCCTGATCGAGCTCAGCGGCACGGCCGTGAAGAAGGTGCCGACGGCCAGGCCGGCGACCAGCACGGTCGCGATGACCCCGGCCCAGCCGTGCCGTCGGTAGTTCCTGACCGTCAGCAGGAACGCAATGCCGAGGCCGAATGCGAGCGCGCCGCCGTTGGATTCGGTGAGCGCCAGCGCCCATACCAGCATGGCGTAACCGGAGAACCTCATCCATCTCCGTGCCGGAGTGCGCGCGGCGTAGACGGCGAAGATCGTGGCGTCCCAGTACCACGAGGCGTAGTTCGGGTCGCCGAAGGTGAACATCACGCGGTTGCCCTCGGCGGCGGTCAGGCCCTCGAGTTTCGAGATGTGGCCGAGCCAGGCGACGATGACGACGCCGGCCCAGAAGATCCCCGACCAGCACCAGGCCGCCAGCGCGTAGCGCATGGCCCGCGCCCCGCTCGTCACGTTGACGACGGTGATGCACCACGCGAACAGCAGGATGTCGATCGACACCGAGGTCAGCGCCGTGGTGGGCAGCGGCGAGACCAGGCCGGACGCCGCGCCGGCCAGGATGAGCAGCGCGACCGGGATGACGTAGGGGGCGCGCAGCTTGCGGTGCGTGCCGGCCAGCCAGACCGTGGCGGTGACGACCGAGGCGACGAGCAGCAGGTCGACCGGCGAGCTGTTGCCGGGGCCGGTCGGGTGCAGGATCGGCTGGAAGACGATGGCGAGGACAAGGGTGATCACGGCCGCGCGCTGGGCGGTACCGCGCGCCGGCAGGGCGGGGGCCTCCCGCGGCGGGGCCGCGGGGCGGGCGGTCGTCATCGTCATGCCGGGCGTCCCATCAGCTGGCGGAAAAGCATCAGGTGATTGCCGGCGAACTCGTCGTGGTCCGCGGTGGCGGCCATCGCCGCCAGGTCGGCGAGCAGCACGTCGCGCCAGCAGGACGGCGGCACGCCGAGCCGCCGCAGGCCGGCCATGACAAACGAGCGCGCCAGGTCCGGGTACCAGCCGGCCCCGTCGATCGCGTATGCCGCGCCCGCCCCCCAGCGGCCGGCCCGCAGGGCGGGGTGACCGGCCACCCGGCGTCCCGGCCGGGTGTGACGGTCGAGGTACAGCGAATAGGCGGCGGTGAACCGGGCCAGGTCACGCGCGGGCGAGCCGGCCGGGCGGGCATGTTCCCAGTCGACGACGCCGAGCACCCGGCCGCCGCCCACCAGCAGGTTGCCCGGCCAGAAGTCCCCGTGGACGAGGCACCGCGGCGTCTGGTGGACCGCCAGCCGGGCGCGCAGCGCGGCCAGATCGGCCAGGTCCGCCTCCGTCCCCGGCTGGCCGCCGAACCGGCGGCCGATCGATTCGGCCACTCCGTCCAGCAGCCGCGCCAGGCTGATCTGCTCGCCGTCGCTGGTGGCGCGCTGCAGTGCCGCCAGCCAGGCGCCGGCGGCGGCGAAGTCGGCGGAAACCGCGTCGCGCCTCGCGGTATGCCGCCAGGAATGGTAGGCGGCGAGCATCGACCGGCCGGGCAACGCGGTCGTGACCAGCACCGGCCGGCCGAGGTGCTCGACGGTCGCGACGACCGTCGGGATCGTGGCGCTCACCGGCCCGAGCGGCCGGCTTGCCGCCTCGGCCAGGAGCTCCGTCTCGCGCTCGACGCTGCGCGCGGCCGCGTCGGTGGTCGGCACCTTGGCCACGTAGGCGGGCCGCGCCGCCGCAGGCGGGAACAGCAGCACGGTCAGCTTCGCGTTCGGATCCCGTGACATCGCCAGGCAGGCCGCGCGGCCGCCCGCCTGGGCGATGTAGGCGGCCAGCGTGCGCGGCGGCGCGGTCGTCATGCCGGCCGGCCGCCCACCACGATGCTGCCCGCGCGGAGCAGCCATGACGGCGCGCGCCGCAGCACGCGCAGCCCGAGCGACATCACCATGCTGAGCACCTGGCCGGCCCCGGGGGGCACGGACAGCACCGCCTCGGCCAGGTAACGCAGCACCTCCGGGTCACGGCTGGCCACGATCAGCGGATCCCGCCGGGACGGCACCGCGACGTAGCCGGCCCCGCCGGGCAGCAAGGCCGCCCAGGCGGCGGCAGCGGGAGCGTCCGGGCCGGTCATGTCAGGACCGCGAACGGCCGCATCCTGGCGACCGGCCGGACCAGGCCGTGTCCGGTGAGGATGCCGAGCGCCTCGTCGACGCCGCGGTCGTCGAGATGCGGCACCTCGGCCGGCGCGGCGCCGTCGTAGCGGTACCGTGCCGTCGTCCGGCCCCGCGGGTCGGGCCCGGAGCGGCCCGACCGCTCGAAGGAGGAGATGATGCTGCCGGTGCCGTGGCATGCGGTGTACAGGCTGCGGTGCGCCGTCTCCTCCGGCACGCACAGGTACGAGGAGGTGCGGTTGGTGCCGGGCAGCAGCAGCGGCTGGCCGGTGCTGGCGAAGACGGGGTGGTCCCTCAGCTGCGCAGCGGGGTAGGCGCGGCAGGCGTTGTGCCGGTGCACGAACGCGCGCCGCCCGCCGACCTCTTCCTCGTAGATCGAGTTGTGCGGCGAGTCGACCACGAGGCTGGCGGCGGCGCCGAACGCCGAGCGGGCCATCCGGCGCAGCTCGGCGTAGGTGGCCATCCGGTACGCGAAGCCGTAGTTCATCGCCAGCCGGGTGGCCAGCAGCACCCGCCGTCCGTCGTCGCCGTCGACGGGAACCGGCGGGCAGCCCGCGGTGAAGTACGCCGCGAGCCGCTGCCTGAGCCCGGACCGTGGCGTCAGCAGGTGGGTGAGCGGCTTCTGCACCGACATCTCGGCACGCAGCATCCGCGATGCGCTCTTGCGCCGGGCGTACAGCGCGCCGAGCTGGCCGGTCAGCACGCCGCCGCCGTTGTGGAACTGGATCGTCACCTGCCCGCAGTGGATGCCGAGGCCGGCCGCCGCGGCCGGATCCAGGATGTCCTCGACCTCCTGCAGCTCGAGGAAGTGGGTGCTCGGCCCGATGCCGCCGAAGCGCAGCCGGCTCAGCTGGACGACCAGCCACGGCAGTTCCTTGGCGGCCCGCCGCGCGCCGCCGTAGGCGTCGATGTCCAGCCGGCCCCGCTCCTCGACGTGGTCGAGCTCGTCGTCGCCGAGGCCGTAGCGCTCGGCGGCGAAATCGGCGCCCTCGGTCGCCGCGCGCAGCACCTCCTTGGCGGTGAGCTCGCGGCGCCAGCTCGGCGGGCTCGGGAACCGCTCGGCGACCTGGCGGCAGAAGTCCGTCACCGCGCTGGCCGGCGGCCGCTCGATGTCCAGCGTCAGCAGCGCCATCCCGCAGTTGAGCGCGGCATCGGTGAGCGCTGGCCTGACCTCTCCCGTGGTCGCGACCGCGATGCTCGACGGCATCTCCGACTTCGCCTTGTGGCAGAAGTCGGGCAGCACCACGGGCGGCGCCGCCAGCCCCGCGCCGTCGGTACCCTCGCCGAGGCACCGGAGCATGCGCTGGTCGGCGGGGGCGGCTGCGCTGTCGAACACCGTGAACTGACGGTCCCCGGCGTCGCGCGGGCCGGTGAGGACCTCCATCTCCATGTCGTTCCCTTCATGCAGCGAGACCGGCGAGTGCCTCGCACACCCGGTCGACGTCGGAATCGGCCAGGCCCGGGTACATCGGCAGCGACAGCAGCCGCGGGAAGAGCTGGTCCGCGGTCGGCAGCTCGCCGCATGCCTCCAGGCCGAGCAGGTCGCGGAAGTACGGCAGATGATGCACCGGGATGAAGTGAACCGAGGTGCCGATGCCCGCCCCGGCCAGCCGCTCGGACACCGTGTCCCTGTCCATGCCGAACGCCCGCCGGTGGATCCGCACGATGTACAGGTGCCAGGCATGCGCGTCCGCCGCCGGGCGGGGCGGCAGCTGCAGGCCCCGGATGCCGCCGAGCTGCGCGTCGTACCGCGAGGCGATAGCCGCCCGGCGCTGCTGCCAGGCCGGAAGGCACCGTAGCTGCGCCCGGCCGATGGCCGCCTGCAGGTCGGTAAGGTTCGCCTTCATCCCGGCCTCTTCGACCGTGTACCGCCAGGTACCCGTCCGGTGGTAGCGCCGCCAGGAGTCGCCGCTCATCCCGTGCAGCCGCATCCGCCGCCACCGCTCGGCCAGCTCGCCGTCGGTGGTGGTGATGGCGCCGCCCTCGCCGATCGGGAGGTTCTTGGTGGCATAGAAGCTGAAGCAGCCGGCCCGGGTGCCGCTGCCGACCGGACGGCCACCGACGGTGGCACCCAGGCCGTGCGCCGCGTCCTCCACCACGCGGTCGGCCGGCAGCCCGGCCGCCGCCGCCAGCTCCGCGCCGTCCACCGGGTAGCCGGCCATGTGCTGGATGACCATGGCGGCCGCGCCGTGCCTGGCCGCCTTGGCCACGCCTTCCGCGGACACGGTGAGCGTCGCGTCGTCCGCGTCCACCAGCACCGGCCGCAGCCCGGCGTGCACGATCGCCTGCACGGCGCCGCAGAAGGTCAGCGTCGGGGTGAGCACCGGCGCGCCGCGGGGCAGGCCGAGGGCGGTGAGCGCCATCTGCAGCGCCGCGGTGCACGAGCTGACCGCGACCGCGTACGGCGCCCCGACCGAGCCGGCGAACTCCTGCTCGAAGGCGAACGACTCGGCGCCGGTGGTCACCCAGCCGCTGGCCAGCACCCGCACCGCCGCCTGCTGAGCTTCGGGGGTGATCTCGGTGCGGCAGAACGGCACAGGCGGCGCGGTCATGACACGGCCAGTTCGGAGCGCGCGGGCGGGGAGCCGATGTCAGGACCGCGGTAGGCCTCGCCGAGCACGGCGCCGAGCGCGTCCGCCGACAGTTCCCTGCCCAGCCGGTCCCGGCCGGCCGCGCCGAGCCGGGCGGCCTCGGCCGGATTGTCGAGCAGGTGGCCGATGGCGCGGCCCAGCAGCTGCGGCGCCCCGGGCGGCACCAGCAGGCCGGTCTCGCCGGCGGCGACGACGTCGGGCACCGCGTTGACCGCGGTGGCGACGACGGGCAGGCCTGCGCTCATTGCCTCGACGATGGCGCACGGCAGCCCCTCGTACCGGCTGGCCATAGCGAAGACATCGAACCCGGGCAGCAGGGCGTCCACGTCGTTGCGCTCGCCGGTGAACAGCATGCGCCCGCCGAGGCCGAGCCTGCGCGCGAGCCGTTCCGCCTTCGCGCGCAGCGGGCCCGCGCCGACCCAGACGCCGAACAGGTCGCGGCGGGCGAGACCGGCCAGCGCGCGGATGAAGTCCTCCGGCGCCTTCTGGAAGGCGAGCCTGCCGACGGTGCCCACCACCCGCATGCCTGGCGGCACGCCGAGGAGCCGGCGGGCCTCCGCCCGGTCGTGCGCACCGGGCGCGTCCAGCGTCTTGCTCAGCCCGACCCCGATGGTGCGGACACGCTCCGGCGGCGCGATCCGGCGGGTGACGGCCTCGGCCGCGACGGCCGAGCCGACCGCGAGGAAGACGTCGGTGTACCTGCCGACACGCCGCTCGATCTCGATGTACGCCGTCCGGCGCGGCCAGGACTGGAACTGGTGGAACGGGAAGCCATGGAACGTATGCACGATGCGGCCGATCTGCAGCCGGTGCGCGGCCGTGCGGCCCAGCGCGCCCGCCTTGGAGCTGTGCGTGTGCACGACGTCGAAGCCGCCGAGGCACGCCCGCAGGTCGGCGAGGGCGCGGCGATCATCGAGCGGCGCGATCTCGCTGCGCAGGTGCGGCAGCAGCACCACCTCGTGGCCGGCGGTGCGCGCCTTCGCGGCCAGCACGACATCGGCCTGGCCGGTGATGAAGACGATCTCGTACCGGTCGGGATCGAGCGCAAGGGCGCCGCGCAGCGCCACCCCGCCCGCGCCGGCCATGAACCTGGTCACCACTTGCGCCACCCGCAGCCTGCTCGTCACGACGTCACCTCCTCGGCCGCCGCGGCCGACAGCAACTCGCGCAGCGGCGCGCCCGGACGGTCGCCGAGGGTCACCCGCAGGCAGGGCAGCCTGGCGCCGAGCGCCTCGGCGATCTCCCGCACCGGCGGATGGGGCGTGCCCAGCCCGGTGCCGAGCGCGAGCGTGGCCGCGAACGACCAGTACCGGCGCAACTCCCCGGCCATGTAGGTGCCGGCCATCAGGGAGCGCGCCGCCAGCGCGGGATCTCCCGCGGCCACCCCGGGCTCGCCGCCGCGGGCGAGCACCACGATCAGGTCGGGCAGCAACCGGCCCGCGCGCCGCGGCCAGGCCGCCTCGCGGCGGCCGTGCGGCATCCGCCGCCCCTTCCCGCCGTGCACGCCGGCAGGCAGCCGCAGCGGTTCGACCAGGCCCCACGCGGACCGCCCGTCGCTCACGCACAGGTTGTCGCTGGCGGAAACGGCCCCGGCGAGCAGCTCGCCGTGCACCAGCGTCGACTTGCCGACGCCGCCCGGCCCGGCCAGCAGCACCGTCCGGCCGCCGGCGCCGGCGAGGCCGCACACGGAGGCGTGCAGCGGCGCGCGGCCCCGCTGCTGACTGCGCCACAGCGCCGGGTACTGCAACAGCACCGCGCGCAGCAGCAGCCGGGCGCGCGCGCGCAGCACGGCCGCGGCCGCCCGTACCGTGCCGGGCGGCCGCCAGCGGGCCACCACCTCGACGGCCTGCCCGGCGGCGGTGACGTGCAGGTCGAGGCCGGACGAGCAGGCATTGCTCAGCACCACCTCCCCCGGACGGCACCAGGCGCCGCGAGTGAGCACCGGCCAGCCGGCGACATCGAACGGCGCCGAGCCGCGCTCCACGCTCACCCGCACGTCCGGCGGCGTCCCGTCACCGGCCGTCAGCTGGCCGGCGGCGCCCTCGGCGAGCACGTCGGCGAGCCAGGGCACGGCGCAGCTCACGTCCACCCGCTCGCCGGCGGTGAGCAGCCCGGCACGCATCAGAACTCGTCCGGGTAGGGACTGGCCAGGGCCGCCTCCGCCACCGCGCCCGCGGCGGGCTGGTACTCCGGCACCAGGTCACCGAGCAGGATCCGGACCTTCTCGTCATCCCCGTCCGCCGCGGCGGCGTAGAGAAGGTCCAGCGAGCTGGCGAAGTCGCCGGGCAGCCTCCCGTGCCGGGTGGCCCAGATGGCCGGGTTGACGGTGGGCAGCCGCTCCTCGAGCGCGCCGAACAGGGTCTCGTGCAGCTTCTCCCCGGGCCGCAGGCCGGTGAAGTGAATCTGGACGTCGGGCACCCGCAGCTGCGAGGCGTACCGGCGCACCAGGTCGACGATCCGCACCGGCTCGCCCATGTCCAGCACGAACGTCTCGCCGAACTCGCCCATCGGGGCGGCCGACAGCACCAGCCCCACCGCTTCCTCCACCGTCATGAAGAACCGGGTGACGTCGGGGTCGGTCACCGTCACCGGCTCCCCGCGCTCGATCTGCGAGCGCACCACGGCCAGCAGCGAGCCGCGGCTGCCCAGCACGTTGCCGAAGCGGACCGAGCAGGCACGCATCTCGGCACCGGCGCTGGCCTGCACGATCATCTCGGCCAGCCGCTTGGTCGCGCCCAGGATGGACCGTGGCTCGGCGGCCTTGTCGGTGGAGATCAGCAGCAGGCGCTGCGCACCGTTGTCGGCCGCCGCCCGCACCACGTTCTGCGTGCCGAGCACGTTGGTCTTCACGCCCTCGCCGGGGTGGCGTTCCAGCAGCGGCAGGTGCTTGTGCGCGGCGGCGTGGAAGACGACGTCCGGCCGGGTCGCGCGGAACACCTGCCGGATCCGGGTCTCGTCCCTGATGTCGGCGATGACGATCTCGGGACTGTCGAGCAGCGCCCGCCCGCTCAGCTCGAGCTGGAGCGTGTGCACGTTGGTCTCATCGTGGTCGAGCATGTGCAGGGACGCCGGCTCATGGCTCCTGATCTGCCGGCACAGTTCCTGGCCGATCGACCCGCCGGCGCCGGTGACCAGGACCCTGGCTCCGGTGAGCATCGCCTGGACCGCGGGCTCCAGGATCCGGCGCTCGGCCCGGCCGAGCAGGTCGCGGTAGCTGACCGCGCGCATGTCTGCTGCCCGCGCCACGCGTTCCACGGCGGCAAGGAAAGACGGCAGGTAGCGGACGTGCACGCCGGTGTCGGCGGCGGCACGGATCAGGCCGCTGAGCGCGGCCGGCGGCAGCGAGGGGATCGCGATGATGACCGCGTGGATCTGGTGCTCGCGGACCACGCGGCGCAGGTCGGCCAGCGTGCCGAGGACGGGCGTGCCGAAGACGGACCTGATCCCGGGATCGTCGTCGAGCAGGCCCACCGGCCGCAACCCGTAGTCCGGGCAGTTCCGCAGGTCCCGCATGAGCGTGCGGGCCGCGGAGCCGGCGCCCACGATCAGCGTCGCGAGCCCGCCGCCGGCCTTCCTGGCGCGCAGCCTGGGCCTGAAGCCGCCGGGCCAGCCGCGCCCGATCGTCCTCGGATCACTCATCGTCCCCCTCCTCCTGGACGGCCGTGGGTGCCCTCCTCGGGGACACCGTGTCCGGGACGCCGGCGCCCGCGGCCCGGGTGGCCGGGTGTCCCGCACCAGGCAGCCGCGCGTCCCTGGCGGCCGCGTCCGGCGAAGCAGCGGCCCGGTCGATCAAGGCGGCAAGCCGGCTCTGGTGCCGCAGACCGATGACGCCGAGGATGGGCCAGTCCGCGGTGACGCCCAGGTCGGCGGCGTGATCGAGCGCGACGTGCGGGGCGAACCTCGGCAGGACAACCACCAGTGCGGCGTCCGCGGGCGGCGCGCCGAGCCTGATGTCGTTCAGCGTGACCACCGTCTGCTGCGGCGCCGCGGGCCGGGACGCCGCGACATCGGCCGGCCGCTCGGCGGCGAGGCCGACCGTACGCGAGTCGCCGACGACGATCGTGGGGCGCCGGGCGTCGCCGTTGAGGCCCGGGTCGTCGCCGTTTCCGTGATCGATGGCGGCGGCCAAGGCCCGCGAGCTGCGCGCATCCGGCCGCACTGCCGACGGCAGCTCGTCGCGCAGCCTGGCGGCGAGCGAGGACAGCCGGTGCGGCGAGCCGGGGCCGGTCAGCACGACCGTGAGGACCCCGGCCCGGTGGGCAGCCAGGTGGAGGCGCTCGGGCAGGTCCCGGTCGAGCTTGACGATCTGGCCGCCGCGCTCGTCGGCGCCGCCGAGCAGCACCGCGCCGAGTTCCCTGGCGCCCGCGGCCGGCTCGGCCACGGTCGGCCTCAGCATCTCGCGCAGCGTGGCGAACAGCAGGCCGAGCACCAGGCCGGCCAGGCCGGCCAGCGCCCCGTAGACGACGACGTGCCGAGAGGCCCCGGTCGCGGTGACCGGCACGCTGACCACGGACGCGCCGGTCTCGGTGGTGAGCGTCGCCAGCACCTGCTGCTGCTCGGATTCGTTGTTGGCCAGCTCCTGCTCGGACGCGCCAAGCTGCGACAGCAGGCTCTGCACCTGCACGCTGGTGGCCGCGTTCGAGGAGTTGGCCGTGTTCAGCTCGCTCAGCAGCTGGTTACGCCTGGACACCAGGTCCGCGTGCGTCTTGCTGAGCAAGGCCAGCTCGGGGTTTCCCTTGACGCCGAGCTCGTTCAGCCGGTTGACCACGGCCGTGGCCAGGGTCGCGGACAGGGCCAGGGCTGCCCGGCGGCTCTTGTCGGTGACGGTGATGGCCATGATGGCGGAACTGCTCAGCGGGCTCACCGAGATGTCGTGCTTGGCGACCTGAACCGGGTTCCGGCTGATCCCGGCCTGGCGGAGCGCCGCCTGGATCAGCGCCGGGTCGGTGGCCACCGCGTCGACCCGGCTCTGGATCGCCGACACCTGGGTGGTCGCGTCGGGGGTGGTGTCCTGGCCCTGGACCGTCGCCGTCGCCGCGTACATCACCGGCTGGCGCTCCCGCACCGCCGCCACGCCGGCCGCGGGCAGGATCATCAGGATCAGCAGCAACCACCGGTGCCGCCAGAAGATCCGCCGGCCCGCCTCGCTGGCTTCCACGATAGTCACACCTCGTTATCCGGGACTTTCAGGTCCTTCACGCTATGGCCGGGCACATGCCCGGTGCCTCGGCCAGGTGCGAGCTTCCGGCTACGTCGATTGCCGGAGCACGCCGCCCGCGGCGGCTGACACACTGGGCGGGATGAGCCACCGGACCCGCAGCCGCCGCGGGCGCGCCACGCTGGCCGCGCCGTGCCGGGCGGCTGCCGGCGTGGCGGGTGCGCTGCTGCTCGGCGGCGTGCTGGCGGCCGGATGCTCCCCGGCCGCGACGACCGCCGCCTCGCCCGCGGCCGGCCGCTCCGGGTCACCGTCGGCGGCCGGCGCCGCCGCCAGCCCCGCCGCGCGAGCCGGCCGGCTGCGCAAGATCGTGGTGATCATGGAGGAGAACCACAGCATCCAGCAGGTTTTCCCCCGCGGCATGCCCTACCTGTGGAGCCTGGCCCGCCGGTATGCGTACGCGTCCGACTGGAGTGACGTCGCGCATCCGAGCCTGCCGAACTACCTGGCGATCTTCGGCGGGTCGGACTTCAACGTCCCGCACGATTGCGCGCCGGCGCCCGGCTGCACCTATCCGGGGCCGTCGGTGTTCGGCCAGGCCCTCGCCCTCGGCGAGGCGGCGAAGGCCTACGAAGAATCGATGCCGTACCCGTGCGATCCCGGATTCGCCGGCCAGTACGACGTCAACCACAACCCGTGGGCCTATTTCCCGAGCGAGGCCTCGGCCTGCCGCGCCGATGACGTGCCGGCGGGCACCCCGGCCGGCGGCGCGCTGGCCGGCGACGTGCGCGGCGGCACCCTGCCGGACGTCGGCCTGATCACGCCCGACCTGCAGCACGACGCGCACGACGGGACCCCCGCGCAGGCGGACGCGTGGCTGCGGGCCTGGATGCCGGTGCTCATGTCCGGTCCCGACTGGCGCTCGGGGCGGCTGGCCATCGCCGTGGTCTTCGACGAGGGCGTGACCACCGAGCAGGTGCCGTTCGTGCTCATGGCACCGGGGCTTTCCGGCGTCCGGATCTCCGAGCAGGCCAACCAGTACGCGCTGACCCGGCTGATCGACCAGGTCATCGGCGCGCCGCCGCTCCGGCAGGCCGGCAGCGCCACCAGCCTGACGCCGCTGCTCGGGAGTGCCCGATGACCGGAAGCCGGGTCATCTTCGTCGGCGCGGTGCACGAGGCGGTCCCCGCGCTCGGCGCGCTGCTCGACGGCGGCGCCGACATCGCCGAGGTGGTCACGCTGCCGCCCGAGCGCGCGGCCAGCACGTCCGGTTTCGTGGACCTGGAGCCGCTGGCCCGGGCGCACGGCATCCCGGTGCGCCGCTGCGCGGACATCAACTCAGCCGAGTCCGTCCGGCATACCAGGCAGCTGCGCCCGGACCTGATGGTGGTGACCGGATGGACCAGGCTGCTGTCTGCCGAACTGCTCGGCGTGCCGCCGTGCGGTGTCGTGGGATTCCATGCCTCGCTGCTGCCCCGCTACCGGGGCCGCGCGCCGGTCAACTGGGCCATCCTGCGCGGCGAGACGGTGACGGGGAACACGATGATGTACCTGGACGCCGGCACCGACACCGGCGACATCATCGACCAGCAGGCCGTGCCCATCACCCCCGATGACACCTGCGCGACCGTCTACGCCAAGGTCGGCGAGGCCGGCGCCGAGATGCTCCGGCGTCACCTGCCGTCGCTGCTTGACGGCAGTGCCCCGCGGCGGCCGCAAGGCCCCGGCTGCGGACCGCCGCTGCCGAAACGCACGCCCGCCATGGGCGTGACCGACTGGAACCGGCCCGCGCGCGCGGTGCACGACTGGATTCGCGCCCTTACCTGGCCGTACCCGGGCGCCTTCACGTTCTGGGGGGAGCGGAAGGTCATGCTGTGGGCCGCGGCGCCGGACGCCGCCGCCTCGCGGGAGGCAGCCCCGGGCGAGGTGCTCGGGTGCGGCGAGGCCGGCGTGCGGGTGGCGACGGCGGACGGCGCCATCCTGCTGACCAGCGCGTCGGATGCCGGCCAGCCGCCGGCGGCGGCCGGCGCGTGGGCGGGCCGCGGCGGGCCGCGGCCGGGCGCCCGGTTCGAGCCGGTCCCGCCGGAGGTCGCCGCGTGGGCGCTCGGCCTCGGGCCCAAGCCGGCCGAGCCGGCGAGGTAGCACCGTGCAGGAGCGGACACGGGTCGTGGTCATCGGGGCTCACCCCGACGACGAACTGCTCGGCGCGGGCGGGACGCTCGCCCGGCACGTGCTGGCCGGCGACGAGGTGCACGCGGTCGTCGTCGCGGACGGCGCCGGCAGCCGCTATCCGCCCGAGCTGGTGGCCACGCTGGAAAAGCAGGCGCGGCGCGCCGCCGAGGTCATCGGCTTCGCCTCGCTGCGGTTCCTCTCGCTGCCCGACCAGCGGCTGGACACCATCCCGCTGATCGAGCTGACCCAGCGGCTGGAGGGAGCGCTCGACGAGATCGGCCCGGCCGTCGTCTACACGCATTTCCCCGGGGACGTGAATGCCGACCACGGCCTGGTGGCCAGGTGCGCCTGGACGGCCTGCCGCCCGTACAGCCGCCCGCGGCTGCGCAGGTTCGCGGTCTTCGAGACGCCCTCCTCCACCGAATGGTCCTGGCCGATGCCGGGGACGCAGTTCCAGCCCAGCCTGTTCGTCGACGTCACCGACACGCTGGCGGTGAAGATCGCCGCCATGGAGTGCTACGAGACCGAGCTGCGGGACTACCCGCACCCGCGCTCCAGCCGGGCGCTGCGGGAGCGCGCGTCGTACTGGGGCAGCCACGTCGGCCGGCCTGCCGCCGAGCCGTTCGTCGTGCTGCGGGAGGTCACATGACGGGCCTGTCACGCCGGCCGCGTCGGAAATTGGCCTGGATTGCGTAGCCATGTTACGTCGGCTGGGGGTTGACTCGGTATCACCTGTTTCACTATGCGTTATTGTTTGGGGTTCTTATTCCGCCAGGACGTCCCGGGAGGACCAGTGCGCAGGACCACTGGGAGCTACACGTTCCGGATCGCCGCCGTGGCCGCCGCCGCGATCGGTGCCGCGGGCGGGGTCGTCGCCATGAGCGGTGCCGCCGGCGCCGCGGTGACCGTCCCGTGCTCGGTCTCGAGCCTTATCTCGGCGATTAAGGCCGCAAACGGCGCGGGCAGCGGCTCGCTGTCGCTGGCGAGCGGCTGCACCTACTCGCTCACGAAGGCCGACAACACCACCGACGGCCCCAACGGCCTGCCCGCCATCACCGGGTCGGTAAGCATCGCCGGCGACGGCGCCACGATCACCCGGTCGGGCAGCGCCGCCTTCCGCCTGTTCGAGGTCCAGCCGCAGGGCAGTCTGTCGCTGAGCGGCCTGACGCTCAGCGACGGCCTGGCCGACAACGGCGCGCAGGGCGGCGGCGCGGTCTTCGCCCTCGGCGCGCTGTCGGTGACCAGCACGACGTTCAGCGGCAACTCCGCGCCGTCCGCGACCGGCACCTCCGGCGGCGCGATCAACAGCAGCGGATCGCTGAGCGTGTCGTTCAGCACGTTCACCGGCAACTCCGGCCAGGAGGGCGGCGGGATCTTCAACCAGAGCACCGGCGCCGCCGCGACGATCACCGACAGCACCTTCTCCGGCAACACCGCGACGACCTACGGCGGCGGCGCCATCGTGGGCGTGCAGGGGACCACGAACGTGGCCCGCGACACGTTCGCCGGGAACCACGCGACGGGCACCGCGGGCGGCGGCGCGATCGACAACGACGCGACCGTCAAGGTCACCGACAGCACGTTCAACGGCAACACGGCGGGGACCAACGGCGGCGGCGCCATCCAGAACTTCGGCACCGCGACCATCACCTGGTCCACGATCTCCGGCAACGGCGCGCCGTTCGGCGCCGACCTGCACAACGACCCCGCTCCCGGCAACTCCATGACCGTGGCCGAGACCATCGTGGCCAACGGCGGCGGGGGCGGCAGCAACTGCAGCGGCTCGGCGGCCGTCATCGACGGCGGCTACAACATCGACAGCGGCACCTCGTGCGGGTTCTCCGCGGCGCACGGCTCCAAGAGCGACACCGACCCCGACCTCGGCCCGCTGGCGGACAACGGCGGCCCGACCCAGACGATGGCGCTGGCGGCGGACAGCCCCGCGGTCAACGCCGTCCCGGTCACCGTGCCCGGCTGCTCGGGCGGCACCGACCAGCGCGGCGTGTCGCGGCCGCAGGGCCCGGCCTGCGACATCGGCGCCTACGAGCTGGTCATGCACGCGCCGCCGCCGACGATCGGCCCGGGCCTGGTCTCCAGCTTCGCCGACTACAGCCGGTCCTGCCTGGACAACAGCGACTTCAGGTGGACGCCGGGCAACCGGCTGCAGCTATGGGCGTGCGGCGCCGCGGGCGGGGCGGACCAGCGGCTGGAACTGGTCCCGGTGGCCGGCCGCAGCGGCGTCTACGAACTGCGGTTCGCGACCGGCGCGAGCGGCGGCCCGTTCTGCGTCACCCAGGCCAACATCAGCGGTGCCGGGCCCCTGGTCCTCGGCGTCTGCAACGCCGGCACGCCCGGCGCCAGGCGGCAGATGCTCACGCCGATCCCCGGCGCGGGCAACTGCCGCTGCGGCGTGTACTACAGGTTCACCGGCACGGGCCTGTACATGGACGACTGGGCCTACAACACCCGCAACGGCGCCACCGTCGGCACCTACCGCTTCGACGGCGGCCGCAACCAGGGATGGTCGCAGCCATGATCCGGTGACCGGGCGGAGGGGGCCGGGCGCCCGCCGAGAGGGGCCCGGCCAGCCCTTTCGCCTGTCCGGCGGCGAGCCTATCCGGCATCCGGCGTAGAGCCTCTACGCCGGATGCCGGATCACGGCGCTGCACACCCGGTGATACTGATTTGCTACTTGCATGTCTAGGAAATCCGTGCGGCAATCTGCCTGGGGGCATGGGATCCGGGCTCCCGCCGGATGGCCTACGGTTGCGGCGCCAGGCACCGGGACCTGTCACACCGCCATCGTCCTAGCGTGTCAGCCGGCGTAGATCTTCGGGCGTCAGCGCATCCGGGCGATGACGCGAGGGGGGCGTGACGGGTGATGGCACGGAAATCGAGGTGGACGTCCCGCGTGTCCGCCGGGGCCGTCGTGCTCATCGGCGGCATCGCCGGCAGCGTGGCGGTCTCCGCGCCGGCGTTCGCCCAGACGCCGTGCACGGCATCGGCCCTCATCTCGGCGATCGCGTCGGCCAACAGCGCGGGCGGCACCGTCACCCTCACCAGCGGCTGCACCTACACGCTGACGGCGGTCAACACCACCGCAGACGCCGGCGGCGTCGGCCTGCCGGTGATCACCGGGAAGGTGACCATCCAGGGCAGCGGGGCGACCATCGCCCGGTCCAGCGCATCCGGCACGCCCGCCTTCCGCATCTTCGACGTCGCGTCCTCGGGCAGCCTGACGCTGGAATCGGTGACGATCAGCAACGGCCTGGCGAACAACGGCCAGCAAGGCGGCGGCGGCATCTTCAACCACGGCACGCTGACCATCACCGGCAGCAGGTTCACCGGGAACTCCGCGCCGTCGTCCACCGGCACCTCGGGCGGCGGCATCAACAACAGCGGCACGCTGAAGCTGTCGACCAGCACCTTCACCGGCAACACGGCGCAGGAGGGCGGCGGGGTCTTCAACCAGAAGACCGCGACCGTCTCCGGCGACACCTTCGCGGACAACACCGCGACCATCTACGGCGGCGGCGCACTGCTCAACGCGGCCGGCACGATGACGGTGAAGGGTGACACGTTCACCGGGAACACCGGCCCGGGCGGCGGCGCGATCGACAACGACGCCACGCTGAACATCAGCGACAGCACCTTCACCGGCAACACGGGCGGGACCAACGGCGGCGGCGCGATCGACAACTTCGGCTCGACCACGATCACCCAGGCCACGTTCTCGGGCAACAGCTCGCCGTACGGCGCGAACATCCTGAACTACACCGGCTACACGCTCACGATCGGCATGAGCATCGTGGCCAACGGCCAGGGCGGCGGCCCCAACTGCGGCGGCGGGCAGCCGGTCACCGATGCCGGCTACAACATCGACACCGGCTCGTCGTGCGGCTTCTCCACCGCCAGCCACTCCATGAACAACACCAACCCGCAGCTCGACCCGCTGGCGGATAACGGCGGCCCGACCCAGACGATGGCGCTGCCGGCCGGCAGCCCGGCCGTCGACGCCATCCCGGCGAGCACGCCGGGCTGCACCGGCAGCACCGACCAGCGCGGCATCACCAGACCCCAGGGCACCGGCTGCGACATCGGCGCGTACGAGCTCGTGCAAAGCGGGTCGGGGACGCCGTCGGTGCCGGCCGGCCTGCAGGTCACCGGCACGACCTCCAGCTCGGTATCGCTGTCGTGGAACCCGTCCACCGGCAACCCCACCGGCTACACCGTGTACCGCAACGGCAAGTCCGTCGGCAGCACCGGCGGCCCGGATGCCACCGCGTACACCGATCTCACCGTGTCCCCGTCCACGACATACACCTACACCGTGGACGCCTTCAGCGGCGGCAACCACTCGGCGCAGTCGTCCCCGGTCCAGGCGACCACGCCCGCGCCCGGCGGCACCGCCGCGGTGCAAGGCGGCGCGGCGTCGACCGCCTCGCAGGTCACCAGCACCACGATCACCCTGTCCGCCCCGGTGCACGCCGGCGACCTGCTCGTCGGCTGGTTCGGCCAGTACAACTCGTCCGGGCAGGTGAAGGTCTCCGACAGCGTGAACGGCGCGTGGACCCGGTCCACCGCGTCGACCACCTTCGGCGGCGGCAGCGGCGACATCGCGCTGTACTACCTGCAGAACTCCGCCGCCGCCCCGGACGGCCTGACGATCACGATCTCGGCGTCGTCCGCTACGTACCTGGAGGGCGCCGTCGGCGACTACAGCGGCGTGGCCACGGCCGGCGCCCTCGACCAGGTCGCGGTGGCCAAGGGCAACAGCACCGCGGTCGACTCCGGGCCGACCGGATCGGTCGGTGCGGGCGAACTGGTCGTCGGCGGCATCCTCACCGGCGGCTCGCCCGGGACCGTGACAGCAGGATCCTCGCAGGGCCAGACCTTCACCATGCTGGCCCACAGCAGCGGCCTGTCGTCCGACCTGGAAGACATCCTGTCCGGCGCCGCGGGGGCGCAGGACGCGCGCGCCACGCTCGGCACGGCCACGGACTGGTACGCGGTCGTGGCCACCTTCCACGCGTTCGGGTCCGGCAACACGACGCCGCCCAGCGTCCCGACCGGCCTCAGCGACACCTCGGACACCGCCAGCTCGGTCGGCCTGAGCTGGAACGCCTCGACCGACAGCGCCGGGACGCTGGCCGGCTACACGGTCTACCGCAACGGCACGGCGATCGGCACCGCGAACGCCGGCACGACCACGTTCACCGACTCGACCGTGCAGCCGTCCACGACGTACTCCTACACGGTGGACGCCTTCGACACCGCGGGCAACCACTCCGCGCAGTCCTCGCCGCTGCAGGTCATCACGCCGGCGGCACCGCCGCCGAGCGCGCACTGGGTGCAGGGCGGCGCGGTGTCCACCGGAAGCCAGGTGACGAGCGTCACGATCACGCTGACCAGCCCGGTCAGCGCGGGCGACCTGCTCGTCGGCTGGTTCGGCCAGTACAACTCGTCCGGGCAGGTCCAGGTGTCCGACAACGTCAACGGCGCCTGGACCAGGTCCGGCGCCTCCACCACGTTCGGCAGCGGCAGCGGCGACATCGCGCTGTACTACCTGCAGGACTCCGCCGCCGCCCCGGACGGCCTCACGATCACGATCACCGCCACCAGCCCGACCTACCTCGAGGCCGTCGCGGCCGACTACTCGGGCGTGGCGACGTCGGGCGCCCTGGACCAGACGGCGGTCGCGAAGGGCAACAGCGCCTCGGCCGATTCCGGGCCGACGGCCTCGGTCAGCGCGGGCGAACTCGTAGTCGGCGCCATCCTGACCGGCGGTTCGCCCGGCACGGTCACACCCGGCTCCACGCAGGGCCAGGTCTTCACGATGCGATCGCAGACCGGCTCTGGCTCGGCCGACCTCGAGGACGTGCTGGTCTGCGCCGCGGGCGCCCAGGATGCCCGGGCTAGCTTCTCGGCTGCCACCGACTGGTACGCAGTGGTCGCGGTCTTCCGCGCCTCCTGACCGTCGCGGGCACGGCGGCTGCATGCCGTGCGCGCGCCCCGGTCAGGCATGGCGGTGCGGAAACGGCGCCTCGCTCGCCGCGGTACCCTGGATCGAGCCACCGAGCCCGGCCAGGTGGTTCAGGTCATCGTCATCGCAGAGCGCCAGCCGACCGTAACCAGGCAACCCGAATGTTCAAGACAGCCAGCGCAGCAGTTGCGGCCGTCGGCGTGGCCGCCCTCGCGATCGCGGGCTGCAGCGCCGCGGGCGGCGCGGACCGCCCCGCCGCTTCGCCCTGGCCGGTCACCGGCCTGCACTACGCGCCGAACGACAACTTCAGTCCATCCGGCCGGTACCTGCCCGGGGCGGACGGATTCAACCTCGCCGACGTCAAGGGCTACGCCAAGACCGAACTGGACAGCCTGCCTGCCGGAGTGCGCGGGCTGGTCTGGCTCGGGTACTGCGGCGGCGCCACCGCCAGCTTCCGCGCGGAAGTCGACGCCTTCGCCGGCGACCCCAAGCTGTTCGGCTTCTACGTCATGGACGAGCCCACCCCGTCGACCTGCCCGGCGGCGCACCTGCTCGCCGAGGACAACTGGATCCACGCGCACGTGCCCGGCGCGAAGACGTTCGCCATCCTGGAGAACCTCGGGCGCGAGACCAGCCCGACGTTCGCCGGCTCCTACACGCCGCGGGACTGCGGGCTGGACCTGATCGGCCTCGATCCGTACCCGGTGCGATCGGAACTGCCCGCCCCCGACTACGCGGAGATCGCCGAGTACGTGCGGCTAGCCGAGGCGCTCGGCTGGCCGCAGTCCTCGATCGTGCCGGTCTACCAGGCGTTCGGCGGCGGCAACTACCCTGACGACGCCGGCGGGTACTGGGTGCTGCCGTCCGCGGCGCAGGAACGCCAGATCCTCGCCGCCTGGGCCGCGGTCGTCCCGCATCCGCCATTCGACTACGCCTATAGCTGGGGGTCCCAGGCGGGCGACGCCGCGCTCAGCCAGTCACCGCAGCTGCAGGCCGTGTTCGCGGAGAAGAACAAGCCATCATGACGGCAAGACCTGCATGCCCAGCCCTCCCGGCGGGTTCTCCGTGGGACCAGGAGGGCGGGAGATGCGGGCGGAGCGGCTGCTCGCGCTGACGGCGCTGGCCGGCGGCGGACGCGGACAACGGGCGGGATTAGCCCGCCGCGCTGCTGGCCGAGGCCCGTCGCCTCAGGGAGTCGCCGGCGGCGAGGTCGCATGCGGGGGCGCGGAGGCGGTCGTGGGCGGGGGCGACGGGTGGAGCGGGGGTCGCGGCCGGTCCGGGAGGCGGCGGACGGCGGACCGCCCTACGGCGGACGACGGGACGGCCGCCTGGGTGGCCGTGGCCGCGGGACCCCCCGGCGACGGCCGGACGGCGCCGGCGCCGGCGGAATGATGGCCGGCAAAGGTGAGCAGCAGCACGCTGGCCGCGGCCGCGAGCCACAACGCGATGGCGGCGGCCGCTATCGCCGCTCCGGGATTGGCCCGGATGCCGTCCCAGCTGACCTGCCTGACCGCCCGGGAGAACCATGCGAACCGAGACCCCCCCGCATGCCGGCGATACGCCACGGCGTCCTCGGCGGTGGCGGGACAGCGGTCCAGGACCTGCTCCCGCAGGCCTGCGGGGAGCGGGGCCAGCGGCAGCAGGGCGGAAAGCGCCTCCGGGTGCAGCGCGCCCGGGCGGCGGGCGGCGCAGGGGCGGCACTGCCGGACGTGCCAGTCCACCAGGTCGCGCGTCTCCTCGGTCAGCCGTCCGTCCCAGCCGGCCAGCAACTCGCCCAGGCCCGGGCAGGCCTGCCGGCCGGCCAGCGCGATGCCGAGCGCGGCGAGGGCCTTCCCCAGCCGGCCGCGGGCGCGCGAAGCCAGGGCATCCGCCCGGCGCGCCGACATGCCGAGCGCCGTGGCGAGACCGGGGCCATGCAGGTGGTGCCGGAAGCTCAGCTCGATGACCTCATGCTCGCGAGGCTTCAGTTCGGCCAGGATGGCGCGGATCGCGGTCCTGAGCTCGGCCTGCCCGACACCGGCGCCGCCGGCGGTCGCGTCCTGCGGGCCAGACGGGTGACGACGGTCCCGTGGCGTGGCGGGCAGCAGACGCCGCCATTGTTCGCCGGCCACGCCGTACAGCCACGGGCGCAACTCGGGACGTTCGCGAAGGCCGCCCGCCAGGGCGGCAGCGGTGACGAACGTGTCCCGCAGCGCCTCGGCCGCCTTGGCCGGGTCATCCAGCATCGCCTGGCAGTAGCCGTACACGGCCGCGGCGTGCCTGTCGTAGGCCGCCGCGATACCCGCCGGGTCCCCCGCCGCGATCGCCGCGACGATCTCGCGGTCCTGCGCGGCGTCGGCGGGCGGCTGCCGGAAGCCGTCGGGCGGGACCCGCCTGGCCGGATCGGCAGGCGGCCGCCGGGAGCCTGCCGGAGGCGCCGGCGCCCCGGCGCGGGCAGGCGGCTGGCCGCCCCGGGTACCGGGGTGCTCCGGGCGCAGTACCCGCGGCCAGCCGGAGAAGGTCTGCTCGAACAGCAGGATCGCATCGCCGGGCCGGCCCTCGTCCCGGTAGGCGGTGATGAGGTTCCGTCGCGAGGTCCGGGTATCGGGATGATCACGGCCGAGCGCCCGTTCCCGGCCGGCCAGGGTCTGCTCCAGCAGCGGGATCGCCTCGGCCGCCCGGCCCGCGTCCTGGTAGGCGGCGGCGAGGTTGCCCCGGCAGTTCAGGGTGAGCGGATGGCCGGCGCCCAGCAGCCGCTGCCGTGCGGCCAGGTTCTGCTCGAACAGCGGGATCGCCTCGGCCACCCGGCCCGCGTCCTGGTAGGCGGCGGCGAGGTTGTTCCGCGACGTCACTGTGTCGGGATGGTCGGGACCTAGCACGCGCTGCCAGACGGCCAGGATCTGCTCGAACAGCAGGATCGCATCGCCGGGCCTGCCCGCCGCCAGGTAGGCGGCGGCCAGGCTGTTGCGCGAGTTCAGCGTGTCCGGATGGTCGGGACCCAGCAGCCGCTCCAGGTCCGCGGTCAGCGACTCGCCGAGCTCGATCGCCTGCGGGGCACTGTCGCCGAGCTCGACCAGGTGATACAGCGCAAGGAACCGGAGCCGCAGCACGATGTCGGCGAGCTGGTCGTCGGCCGCCGCCGGCCCGGGCATGTGATCCAGCAGCGCGGCCACGTGCAGCGGGACCGCCCGGAGGGCTGGACGATCCGGCGACCCGGCAAGCGCGCTGACGTGCTCCTCCAGCGCGGCGGCGGCAAGCCGCCACGCCTGGGCCGACCGCTGCCGCTCGGCCAGGCCGTCCCGGACCGCCCGGGCCACCAGGCGGTGCATGACGATGGTCCCGCCGTCCACGCTGGCGGTCAGCAGCGACCGGCGGCTGAGCCACTCCAGCGCCCGGTCCACCGTGGCCGCGGGCACCCCGCGCCCGCCGACGGCCAGCATGCCCGCCTGCCTGGCGGCATGCAGGAGCTGGCGGCGGACCCCGGCCTCCGACAGCATCGCGATGATCTCCAGCATGCGGGCGCATACGCCTGTCTGGTCGGCCGCCCGGGCCGCCCGGACGGACAGCGACACCGCGGCCGCGGCCGACGGGTGCCCGTCCCGGTCGGCGAGGTGCTCGCCGACCGGCACCGCCCGCAGCCGCTCCAGGTACGTGCCGTGCTCCAGGCCGTGCCCGGCGATCACCGCGGCGGCCTGTGCCAGCCCCAGGGGAAGGTATCCCAGCTCGGCCGCCAGGGCGGCGGCCTTCGCGGTGTCCGCTGCCCCGGCCGGCCCGGTCAGCAGCGCCAGCGCCTCCTCGGCGGTGAACACGTCAACCGCGACGCTGGCCCCCAGGGTCGCCACCGATTGCTGGCTGCTGGTGACCAGCACGTGAGCCGCGCCGGCAGTAGGGACGAACGGCCGGAGCACATCGGGATCTGCCGCGTCGTCGAACACGATCAGGCAGCGGTCCCCGTCGGCTTCCAGCCAGTCCCGCACCGCCGCGCCCGCGGCGGCGGCGTCCCGGCGGGTACGGCCCTCGGACAGCCGCGCGGCGTCGGCCACCGCGGCCAGGCCCGCCAGCAGGCTCGCGGCGTCCGCTGCGTTGATCCAGGCCACCAGCCGCCAGCCCGCCGCCAGCTTCGCCCGCGCGT
>Ga0070737_10001599_pt1 | contig 31344 bp, 29 predicted proteins | sample Coa_R1_10_FD_66438 | JGI IMG/M metagenome (GOLD analysis project Ga0070737, IMG submission 66438) | Surface soil microbial communities from Centralia Pennsylvania, which are recovering from an underground coalmine fire - Coalmine... | ecosystem: Environmental > Terrestrial > Soil > Unclassified... | reverse complement strand
CACGCCGCGAGACCCTCGGCGCTCCGCTCATGAGCGCATTGTGCCGCGATCCCGCCGTCGCCGGGCGCGCTGTGCGCGGCGGCGCGACCGGCGCCGGACCGCGCGCCGGTCGAACGCCACCGTCACGGCGCAGAGCGCCAGCGCAGCCAGCGCGATCAGCGCCGCCATCGCCGGCCCGGGGGTCGCAAGCAGCACGATCACGCCCAGCGCGACGGCGATCAGCAGCTCGACTGGCCGCCAGCCGCGGGCTCTCACACCCGCACCCTCACAGCGCGAGCCTCCTGCGCAGGGTCCTTGGCAGGTGCCGCAGCACGAGCAGGAGGTAGCGCAGCACCCCGGGAACCCAGATCGTCCCACCGCGCCCGTCGGTGAGCGCGCGCGCGATCGCTCGCGCGACGGCGTCTGGCCCCACCGCGAGCGGCAGCGCCGGCAGTCCCGTGGTCATCCTGGTGCGCACGAACCCCGGGCGGACCACGAGCACCCGCACCCCCGTCGACGCGACCGAGTCACCGAGCGCCTGCGCAAGCGAATCCAGGCCGGCCTTGGCGGCGCAGTAGACGGCGTTTGAGGCGCGCGGCAGCTCTCCGGCGACCGACGAGAGGACCACGAGCGTGCCGCGGCCCTGGGCTCTGAGCTCGCGCAGCGCGCAGATCAGCAGCGAGCCGGCGCCCAGGAAGGTGGTGCGCATGACCTCCAGGGCCTCCGCGTGCTCGGCGTCCAGGCCGGCCTGCGCCCCCAGGCGGCCGACCGCCAGCAGCGCCACGTCGAAGCCCTCGCGCGCGGCGGCGAACGCCTCGCGCAGCACGGACTCGTGAGTGTCCGGCTCGGCCGCGTCGACGATCGCCACCTCCACCGGCCCCACGCCGGCCGCGCGAAGCTCGCCGGCGGCGCGCTCAAGCCCGGGGCCGTCGCGTCCCAAGAGCGTCGCTGCCACCGGTCGCAGCTGGGCCATCCGTCGCACGGTGGCAAGCGCGATCTCCGAGGTGCCGCCGATCACCAGCACCCGCGCGACGCCCTGATCGGCGCTCGAGCGGCGTCTCACCGCACCGGCTCCACCAGGCCGGCGCGCACGCCCAGGTCAGAGCGCCAGAGCCGCTTTGGGTCAAGCCGGTCGCGGACCGCGCGCCAGCGCGCGAGCGCCGGGTACATCGCGGCGAGCGTCTGGGCCCGCACATGCCGGTCCTTGGCGAGGTAGACCCTGCCCCCGGCCTGCGCCACCAGCTCGTCCAGCGAGTCCAGCAGGCCGGACAGGCCCGGCGCGGCGGCGGGCAGGTCCATCGCCAGCGTAAAGCCGCGGATCGGGAACGACAACGGGGCCGCGGCGGCCGTCCCGAAGTCCTTGAGCACCGCCAGGTAGCACGGGATGCCGCTGCGGCGCACGCGCTCGATCACGGCCTCGAGCGTTCGCTCCGAGCCCCAGGGAACGACCAGCTGGTACTGCACAAGCCCATCGGCGCCGTACAGCCTCGGCCAGGCGTCGAGCACATCCAGGGGGAACATGTGCGATCCGAAGGGCTCAAGGCGCCCGCGCGCGTGCCGCGGCGCGCGGCGGAAGCGAAGCTCGTTGTGGGCCGCGACGACCGCCGGCGACAGCAGGCCGCCGGGCCAGCGGGGCGGGATGCGTAGGCGCGCGCGCACCGTGGTGCACGCGCGCCGCGCCCCCGCCTCGCCGGGGCTGCCGATCACGTGCTCGGCGCGCGTGACGACGCCCCGAGCGCCGCGCCGCGCCAGCAGGTCAAGCCACGCCACCCGATGCGGGCCGCCCGGACCGCAGAGCACGTCGAGCGCCTCGTCCAGGGAGGAGACGCGGTCGGTGTCAACCGCCAGCCACGGGCCGGGCAGCCTTCTGAGCGAAAGCGCCGCCGACACGATCACGCCGGTCAGCCCCATCCCGCCGATCGTGGCCTCGAACGCGTCGCGGTCGCGCTCGCGTGAGAGCGTGCGCAGCTCGCCGGCCGAATCCAGCAGATCAAGCTCCAGCACGTGCGCGCCGAAGGAGCCGGCGAGGGCGTGGTTCTTGCCGTGGATGTCGCAGGCGATCGCGCCGCCGACCGTCACATGCTGGGTTCCGGGAACCACCTGCAAAACCCAGCCGGCGCGCTCCAGAGCGGGCAGCAGCTGACCGATCGTGACGCCCGCCCCGGCACGGACCACGCCCCGCTCGGCATCCAGCGACAGCCATCGCAGCGCGGTGGTGTCGAGCACCAGCCCGGCGCGCACGAGCGCCGCGTCCCCGTAGGAGCGTCCCATCCCGCGCGCGATCATCCCCGCGGGCGCCCCCTGCGCGAGCGCCGCCCGCAGCTGCATCAGGTCGTCAGGGCGAGCGACCTGCACCGGCACGCGCTGCCCGCCGCCCCATCCGGTGAGAGAGGCGGCCATGCGACGGGGAGCTCCGTGCGCGTTGACGCCCGCCGTCGGCGGCGCGAGCGAGAGCGCCCGCTCAGCCCGCGGCATGGACCGCGAGCGCGAACAGGATCAGCCACGCCAGCGCTCCGACGATCATCAGGCGGTCGGTGAGGATCGCCTCCTCGGGCGCCTCGCCCTCGCCGGAGCGCACGAGCAGGGCGTAGCGCGCCAGGCACACGGCGAACGGCGGCACCGTCGCCAGTCGCCAGAGCCCGCCGTGCTCCAGCGGCACCTGCAGCGCCCACATGAAGTAGGCAAACAGCGCCCCGGCGCCGGCCAGCGCCAGGACGCCCGCCAGCGAGCGCGGGCCGTAGCGGCTGAGCACCAGCCGCGGCCTGCGCCCCGCCTCGGTGGCGCTGCGCAGCTCGGCGAACCGCTTGCCGGCCGCCACGAACACGGCCGCGCAGGTGATCACCGCCAGAAACCACCGCGAAAGCGACACGGGAGCCGCCACCCCGCCGGCGACCGCGCGCAGCACGAACCCGGCTGCGAGCGCCGCCAGGTCAAGCATCGGCAGCCTGCGCCACAGCCAGCTGTAGCTGACCGTGACCGCCAGGTACGCGGCGCCCACGAGCGCGAGCATCGCCGACACCGCGAAGCAGAGCAGAAGGCCGCAGGCGAGCGCGCAGGCGCCGAACCAGACGGCCTCCCCCGGCGTCAGCTCGCCGGCGGCGACCGGCCGGCGCCGCTTCTGCGGGTGCCGGCGATCCTCCCCGCGGTCGCGCACGTCATTGAGCGCATAGACGCCCGCCGACAGCAGGCAGAAGGCCAAGCAGGCGACCGCCAGCCTGAGCGGAACGTCATCGTGTCCCAGCGCGCCGGCGGCGCCGGGCGCGGCGACGACGAGCAGGTTCTTGATCCACTGACGGGGGCGCGCAAGCCTGATCAGCGCTGCGCACCGCCGGCGGCCCGCCAGGCTCGCCGACGGCATCGCCCGCACGGGCAGCGAGACGGACCCGGGCTCGTCGGGGTGCATGGCGCGGTAGGTTAGGCGGGAGAATTCAGTGCGAGCTGATCGACTGATGAGGAACTTCTCAGCCACCGTTTAATCGCAGGCAGCTTCGCACAGCCACGATCCCGCCGTGTCGCTTCAGATAGAGCGCTCTCAGAGAGCTTCCCGGATGGGCCGGGCCGGCCGCACGCTCCCGCGAGCGCTGCGCGTGCCCTACCGCACGCGGCGAAGCTGGCGGAGGGTCGCGGTGGCCGCCTCGATCGTCGCGCTGGCCCCCGGGGTGGTGTCCTATGTGCGGATGCTCGCCCAGCCGTCCAACTCGAGCCTCTCGATCCGCACCGTGGAGTGGCTTCGCTCCGATGGGGCCCGCGCGCTCGTCAATCGGATCGAGTCGATCTACTACACGCTGACCGCGCCCGCGCCGGGTGGTCCGGCCCTGCGCGCGCTGCCCAAGCAGTCGGGCACCGTGGTCGCAACCGTCCAGGGCGCGTCGGCGCGCGCGGCCCGCCGGGCGCGACATCGCCTGCCAAGGCCCTATCTTCCGCCCCCGATCCGGCCGGTGATCCACCCCGCGCTGCCCGGAGAGGGCGTCTGGCACGCCACGTTCTCCGGCGGCGGATCGGACCCGCCTGTGCTGATCACAAGCTACCGGCCCGAGCCGCAGTACCCGCAGCTGGTCGCCGGGCTGGCCTGGATCAACGCCGCCAGGACCAACATCTGGCTGTATCCGGGGATGCAGGAGCCGGCCGTCGCGATGCCCAACCGCGGCCCGGAGGAGGTCCCAAGGTCCCTGCGCTACAAGCTGGTGGCGACGTTCAACAGCGCCTTCAAGCTCAGCGACTCCGGCGGCGGCTTTGCATACGGGGGCCACACGTATGCGCCGCTGCGCGACGGCCTTGCGACGATCCTGCGCTACAGCGACGGAAGGGTTGACATCGTCGACTGGAACGGCGGGCCGGACGTGGGGCCCAACATCGTCTACGCGCGCCAGAACCTGCCACTGATAATCGACAACGGCCACCTGAACCCCAACCTGTCAGATGGCCCGCAGTGGGGGGCGACGCTGGGCAACGCGATCGAGGTGTGGCGCTCGGGGATCGGGATCGACCGCCACGGCGACCTCATCTACGCCGCCGCCGACTACCAGACGGTCGGTTCGCTGGCGCAGATGCTGCTGCACGCCGGGGCGGTGCGCGCGATGGAGCTTGACATCAACTCCTACTGGCCGAGCTTCATCACCTACCGGCGGCCGGGCGCGGTCGACCCGGCCAACCTGCTGCCCGACATGACCCGCTCCCCCTACCGCTACCTGACCCCCGACGATCGGGACTTCTTCGCGGTCTACCTGAAGTGAGGGCCCTCTCCGGTCGCGTTCGTCGGCCCGCGCGGCGGGCCGCGGTCGCGGCATGCGCCCTGGCGACGGTCGTCGCGGGCGGCGCCCTGGCGCTCGCGCTCGTCGCCCGCAGATCGGACACCGGCCAGCGCCCTGGACCGCGAGCTCGTGCTCACGCCGCCGCGGCCCGGGCGCGCGGGGCGGCCCGGGCGCGCGGCGCGGCGCACGGCGCCGCGGCCGCGGAGGGCCGCGGGGCCCGCGAGGGCGGCGCGCACACGGCCACGTATGCCGTCGGCGAGCGGGTGCTGACGCTCGTGGAGCGCACCAGAACCGTCACGCTGCCCGGCCGGGCCCCGGGCCCGCGCACGCTGGTCACGCTCGTGCTCTACCCCGCGCTGGGGCCGATCAGGTCGGCCGTCACCCCGGATGCGCCGCCGGACCGCGGGGCGGGGCCGTTTCCGCTGGTCGTCTTCGGCCACGGGTTCGACACCACGCCCGCGACCTACGTACGGCTGCTGGTCGCCTGGGCGCGGGCCGGCTTCGTCGTCGCGGCGCCGACGTTTCCGCTGACCTCGGCCGGCGCGCCCGGGGGCCCGCGGGAGTCAGACCTGGTCAACCAGCCCGGCGATATGAGCTTTGTGATCACCCGGATCACAAAGCTCAGCCGCCGGGCCACGGGCGCGCTGTCGGGGATGATCGACCCGGGGCGGATCGCGGTCGCCGGCCAGTCCGACGGCGGGGAGACGGCGCTCGCCGTCGCCTTCGATCGCCACTACCTGGACCGGCGCGTGCGCGCCGCGGTGCTGCTGTCCGGGGCGCGGGTGCCGAGCGTCGCCGCGCTCAGGCTCGGTCCCGGGGAGCCGGCGCTGCTCGCCGCCCAGGGGACGGCTGACCCCGTCTCGCCAGCCCGCTACACCTACGCGTTCTTTGCGCTCGCGCGCCGGCCGAAGTTCCTGCTCAAGCTGCCGGGCGCCGGGCATCTTGCCCCCTACACGCGCCCGGGGGCTGAGCTTGCGATCGTGCAGCGCGTGTCGACCGCCTTCCTTTTGCGGTATCTCGACGGGCGGGTGGGCGCGCTCGCGCGGATGGAGCGCGCGGGCGACCGCCCCGGCCAGGCGCAGCTGATCGCCGATCCGTGAGCGCAGCGACGCTCGGCGGGGGCGGGGGCGCGCTCAGGGCGCCGGTCGCGGAGCCCCGGCGCGCTCAGGGCGCCGGTCGCGGATCCCCGGGGCGCTCAGGGCGCCGGTCGCGGATCCCCGGGGCGCTCAGGCCAGCTGCGCCCGGGCCGCGGCGACCGCCAGGGCAATCAGCGGCTCCAGGTCAAGCTCGGGCTCCGCCAGCCGCCGGATCGCCACTCCGTCGGCGAGCGCGAGCAGCAGCGCCGCCACGTGCTCGGCCTCGGAGCGCAGCGTGAACGCGCCGGCGCTGCTGCGGGATCGCAACGCCGCCGCCAGGCGCGTGCGCATCGCCGCGGCCAGCTGCGCGACTTCGCCGGCGATCTCCGCGTTTCGCTGGCCGAGCGCGAGCAGCTCGTAGAAGGTGACCATCTCGCTGCGGCCGGCGCCGAGCACCTCCTTGAGGTTGCGCACGAGCGCGTCGATCAGCTCGTCGGGCCCATCGGCCGCGGCCACCGCCTCGTCGAGCAGATTGCCGCGCAGCTCGGCCTCGCGCCTGACCACCTCCACCAACAGGCGCTCCTTGGTGCCGAAGTGGTAGTGCAGCAGGCCGCGTGAGACCCCGGCCTCGCGGGCCACATGGTCGAAGGTGGCCCCCGCGATGCCGCGCGCGGCCACGCTGGCGCGCATCGCCTCGACGATCCGCTGCGCCTTGTCGGTCGGCAGGTCCGGCGCAGGCACCCGCCCGGCTGCGGTGGCGGCCTGCATGCCGGCGGCGGCGCGCCGACGCTAGGCGGCCGTGGTCGCCGTCTCGCCCGCGGCCTCGCCCGCCTCGCCGGAGGCCTGTGGCGCCGGCGTGCCCGGCGGCGGCACGTACTGGAACTCCTCCTCGGCGCCGAACAGCATGTCGAGCACCTTGGAGCGAAGCGACTCCGAGGCGGCGAGCGCCAGGCCGGCACCCACGACGAGCATCCCGAGGCGGCGGGCGAGGCGGCGCCGGCGCTTGGGCTTGGGGCGCTTGGGCGCGTCGTAGAGAGCGACCGCCGCATCGCGCACGGCCTCCGCGGCGCGGCGCAGCTCGGCCTGGAGCTTGTGGTCGTCCAGGAGCGCCCGCTGCGGCGCCTTGCTTGAGATCAGCCGCTCGTACGCGCTGCGGCCGGAGTCAAGCGCCGTGCGGACGTTGTCGCGCAGCTTGGAGTCGTCGATCAACCGCTGGATGTAGGGGTTGGCCTTGGTGATCGAGGCCAGCTCGGCGGGGTGCAGCGGAACCGACCTCGCGGCCCTCTTCTTTCGTGATGCCATCGGTCTACCTCGATTCGGGGCGGTTGCCAGCTCAGGATACGCGATGCTCCGCCGCCGGCCGGCGCCGACGGCCCGGCGCGGCCGGGCGCCGTGGGCCGGCGGCAGCGCCCGCGGAAGGCGAAGAGCCGCCGCGCTCGCCGGCGGCGGGCCGGCGGCGCAGAGCGGCTGCCAGCACCTCGTCGATCGTTGAGACGAAGACAAAGCGGATCGCCTTGCGCAGATGCTCCGGGATGTCCTCCACGTCTGGCTCGTTGAGCGCCGGCGCGATCACGGTCCGCAGCCCACCGCGCTGCGCGGCTAGCGCCTTCTCCTTGAGCCCGCCGATCGGCAGCACGTTGCCCGCCAGCGTGATCTCGCCGGTCATCGCCACATCGGAGCGCACCGGGCGACCGGAGATCAGCGACGCGAGTGCGGTCACGATCGTGACCCCGGCGCTGGGCCCATCCTTGGGCACGGCACCGGCTGGCACGTGGATGTGGATGTCCTGCTTGGCAAACCAGTCATGGGCCAGCCCCGGGGCAAGCTCGCCGGCGTTGGCGCGCACGTAGGAGAGAGCCGCCTGCGCGGACTCCCGCATCACATCGCCCAGCTGGCCGGTGATCGTCAGCTTTCCCGAGCCGGGCATCGCGGTCGCCTCGACGAACAGGACCTCGCCGCCGGTCGCCGTCCAGGCCAGGCCGGTGGCCACGCCGGGACGCGACGTGCGGCGGCGCACCTCCGGCAGAAAGCGCGGGCGGCCGAGCAGCTCGCGCACGCGCGGGGCGGTCACGGTCGTGCGCCCGGCGGCCCTGCCCTCGGCGACCTGCCTGGCGACCTTGCGCGCGATCGCACCGATCTCGCGCTCCAGCTGGCGCACGCCCGCCTCACGCGTGTAGCCGGAGATGATCTCCCGCAGGCCCGCGTCGGTGAACGCCAGGCGGGCACTGGTAAGGCCGTTTCGCTCGATCTGACGAGCCACCAGGTAGCGCTTTGCGATCTGGAGCTTCTCGTCGGCCGTGTAGCCGGAGAGCGTGATCACCTCCATGCGGTCGCGCAGCGGACCGGGGATCGTGTCCAGCGTGTTGGCGGTGGCGATGAACATCACGCTGGAGAGGTCGAAGGGCAGGTCCAGGTAATGGTCGCGGAAGGTGGCGTTCTGCTCGGGGTCGAGCACCTCGAGCATCGCGCTCGCCGGATCGCCGCGGAAATCCGAGCCGAGCTTGTCGATCTCGTCGATCATGAACAGCGGGTTGCGCGCGCCCGCGTCGCGCATCGCGCGGATGATCACCCCCGGCATCGCCCCGATGTAGGTGCGGCGGTGGCCGCGGATCTCGGCCTCGTCGCGCACGCCGCCAACGCTGATGCGCTCAAAGCGCCGGCCGAGCGCACGGGCGACGGAGCGCCCCAGGGATGTCTTGCCCACGCCCGGCGGGCCGACGAACGTGAGGATCGAGCCCGCGGGCTGGTCGCCTCGGTCGCGCGTCAGCGAGCGCACGGCGAGGAACTCCAGGATCCGGTCCTTGACCTGCTCGATGTCGTAGTGGTCGGCGTCGAGCACCTCGCGCGCGTGCGCCAGGTCAAGGTTGTCCTCGGTGGTCGTGCTCCACGGCAGCGAGGCGATCCACTCCAGGTAGGTGCGCACCACGCCGTACTCGGCCATCGCCGGCTGCAGGCGCTCGAGCCGTCCGAGCTCCCGCTGGACCTGCTTTGAGACCTCCTCTGGGAGGGTGAGCGCCTCGAGCTGGGCGCGCAGCTCGGCCGCCTCGGCCCGCGCCTCGTCGCCCTCGCCGAGCTCCTCCTGGATGGCCTTCAGCCGCTGGCGCAGGAAGAACTCCCGCTGCCCCTTCTCAAGCTCGGACTGCACCTGGGTCTCGATCTTGGAGTCCAGCGCCACCAGCTGCGCCTCGCGCGCCAGCAGCTCGGACAGCCGCCGCAGCCGGCGGGTGACGTCCAGCTCCTCCAGCAGCTTCTGCTTCTCGGCGGTCGGCAGGCGAAGCGCGCCCGCGATCAGGTGGCTGAGCAGCACCGGGTCCTCGATGTTGGCGACCATCACCTGCAGCTCCTCGGGCAGGTAGGGGACCTTGCCGGCGATCTCCGAGAAGGTGCGCTGCACGTTGCGCGCGAGCGCCTGCAGCTCATCGCTCTGGCGCACCCGGTCGGGCGCTGGCTGGACCAGCGCCACCAGGTAGGGCTCGGTCGCCACCCATTCGAGCACGCGCACCCGCTCGCCCCCCTGCACCAGCACCCGCAGCGTGTTGTCGGGAAGCCGCACCATCCTCACGACGGTGCCCAGCACGCCCACGTCGTGGACCTGGTCGGGCCCGGGGGCCTCCACCTCCGGATCCTTGCCGGCCACCAGCACCAGCGAGCGGTCGCCGCGCAGGACGTCGTTGATCAGCGCGATGCTGCGGGGCTGGCCGATGTTGAGCGGCATCACCAGCTCCGGGAAGGTGACGGCGTCGCGCAGCGGCAGCACCCCGAGCCGCGCCGGGAAGCGGCGGGCTCCGTCGGCCCCCATGGAGCCGGGCCCGGCCTCCGCCGTGGCCTGTGCCGGCGCGCTGGGCACCGTCGCCTGGGCCGGCGCGCTGGGCGCCGTCGCCTCGCCCGGCGCGCCTGCCGCCGCGTTCGCCGCCGACCGTGGCTGAGGGTCACGCGCCACTGCGCTCATCCTCCCCGGCCGCCGGCCGGTCCTCGGCCGCCGGAGACGCCGGCGGTGCCGGAGGCCCCGCGGCCGCCTGAGATCTCGGGGCGGGCTGGGACCCCGGGGCCAGTTGAGAGCGGGACGACACGGCGGCCCGTCGAGCGCTCCAGGACCGGCAGCTCCACGTGCAGCATCCCGTCCTCGTATCGCGCCGTGATCCTGTCGGCGTCCACGTCGGCGCCGAGCTCGATCAGACGGCGGAAGCTCCCCCGCTCGATCTCCACCTGCTGGAAGAGCTCTCCGCCCGCGCCCGGCGCTCGCCGGTGGCCTGCGAGAAACAGCCTCCGACCCTCGATCTGCAGCGCCACATCCTCGATCCGCACGCCCCCGAGCTCGACCGTCACGATCGCGCGCGGGGGGTTCGAGGCGTATGAGACATCGACCGGCGGCCAGCGGCGGCCGTGGCGGCGCGTGAGACCCGTGTGCTCCAGGACGCTGTCGAACAGCTCGTCCATCTCCCGCCGGACGCGGTCGAAGTTCGCAAACAGGTCACGATCGGCCATTGCGCTTGCCGGTGTCAAGCGTAGCCCGGCGGGCTCGGAGGAGGCGGCGCGCGGCGCCGCCAAAGGCGCTAAGCGCCGCTCACACGACGTACTCGGCGCCATCGGCCGCGAGCGCCACCTCGGCCCCGAACGCGGCGCTGGCGCGATCGCGCAGCCGCCCGGCATCGAGCTCATCCGACCAGTGCGTCAGCACCACGCGGCGCGCGCCCGCGCGCCGGGCGTGCTCGCCCGCCTCCTCGGCGGTGAGGTGCCCGCGGGGGCCTTCTGGCTCCGGCCGCTCGAGCGTCGCCTCGATCAGCAGGAGCTCGCTGCCCGCCGCGAAGCGCACCAGATCCTCGCTGGGAGCGGTGTCAGCGCTGAAGGTGAGGCTCGGCGGCTCGGCCGCGCCGTCGTGGGCGGCCGGTGTCAGCCTGACCGCGTGCGAGGCGATGAAATGCGGAACCCGGCAGAAGCGGGCCCGCAGCGGCCCCAGCTCCAGCGCCTGGTCCGGGTCGTACTCGGACACCTGAAACGCCGCGTCGATCAGGCCCCTGGGGCCGCCGGCCAGCGCCACTTCGCGCAGCAGGCCGGCGCCGGCGGGCGGGAGGTGAAGGCGCGGGCGAGCGAGCCGGCGCGGCCCGTAGCAGAGCCCGTTGGCGAACGGGACCAGGTCCGCGAAGTGGTCGAAGTGCATGTGGCTGATGACCACGTCGTCCACGTGCGCGTAGTCGCAGGCCGCCCGCAGCTTTGCAAACGAGCCGCTGCCGCAGTCCAGCAGCAGCGTGTGGCCGCCCTGGCGCACCAGGTAGGCGCTGCACGCGCCACCCGCGTCCTGCCAGGACGGTGACTTGCCCAGCACCCTGATCAGCACCGGCCGCCGCCCCCGCTGTCGGAGAGCTGCACGCCGCGGGGCTCAGCGGCCGTCGCGCCGCGCGCGACGGTCGGGATCCAGCACCCAGCCCATCAGCACCGTCAGCAGCACGACCACTATGAACCCGCCGATCAGCGGCCAGAACATGGGACAAACGATACCGAAGCGCCGGCGGCCGGCGCGCGCCGGCGGGCTTGGGCTCACGCGCGCCGGCGGGCTTGGGCTCACGCGTGCCGGACCGCCTGCTCGGCGGCGGTCGGAAACGCCCACGCCACCTGCAGCCGGCGCTCCTGGCGGAAGACGAGGCGAAGCTGGCTTGGCGGCCGCAGGCCATCCGGGTGGGCGGGCCGGAAGGTTGCACACGGCTCGCCGCCGGCCAGCGAGCACAGCTGGTTGCGCCCGAAGTAGCACTCCTCACAGCTTGCCCTCGCCACGGGTGCGCGCCCTCGTCCCATTCCCGCTCCGTCACCCGGCCTTTCTCTCGCCCTGAAGCCAACCCATGCGACGCGGGCATGTAAGCGGATCCCACCCCCGGCCACAACGACGATTCCCGGAAAACGCAGCGATTTGGATATCCCGCAAATTGCAGGCACTTTTACCTCATGGCCGCAATTTGCGCGCAATCCGGGGCGCCGGCTGCCCCACCCGCGCGGCGAGCCCGAGGCCGGCGAGCCCGGGGCCGGCGAGCCCGAGGCCGGCGAGCGCGCACGCCGCGCGGCCGGGCGGTACGCCGTCGCGAGTCTGAGCACGGTCTCACGAATCTCTTAGCTCCCTCTTTGGCGGGCCGGCGATCATCCTCAGCGCAGATGACCTTCGAGCACGATCGTGGGGGCGCCGCCGGCGCCCGCAGCGCCCGGGATGCCGGGATCGCCTTCGTACGCCGCGCCAACCGGTGGATCGTCGCGATCGCGATCGCGATCGCGGGCGCGGTGACCGCGGTCACGGCCCACGCCTTCCATCCGCGCACCGCCGCGGCCGCGCAGACCCCGACGCCGACGGGCGCATCGCAGGGAGCGGCGGCGGGCGCGGGCTCGGCCACCACGTCCCAGGGCGCCGGTCTCAGCGCCCCCCAGACGGCGGTGCAGCAGGCCGCTCCCGCCGCCACCACGCCGGTCATCTCGGGCGGGTCCTGAAGCCCAGGGCGGTTCCCGAACCGTCGTCCGGCCATGACGATCGCAGCCGTGACCCCCAGCCCGCTGTGGTTCATGACGCGCGGCACCGGCACGACGGCGCTGGTGCTGCTGACCGCGTCGGTGGCGCTCGGGGTCGCGCACGTGAGGCGGGTCCGGATCGGCGGGCTGCCGCGCTTCGTGCTGGACAACGTGCACCGCAACGTGTCGCTGCTGGCGCTGGCGTTCGTGTGCGTGCACGTCGCCACGGCGGTGCTCGACGGGTTTGCGCCGATCAGCCTGCTCGACGCCGTGATCCCGCTGCACTCCGCCTACCGCCCGGTCTGGCTTGGCCTGGGGGCGGTCGCCTTTGACCTGCTGGTGGCCACGATCGTGACCAGCCTGCTGAGACGTCGGCTCGGCTACCGGGCCTGGCGAGCCACGCACTGGCTGACGTATGCCTGCTGGCCGGTAGCGCTCGTGCATGCGTTCGGCACGGGCTCGGACGCGCGCACTCACTGGATGCTGGCGCTCACAGCCTGCTGCGTGCTCGTCGTGCTGGCAGCCGTGGTCGTGCGGGTGCGCGCCGGCTGGCCGCACAAGCTGGGCGTGCGGCTCTCGGCCCTGGGGATGGCCGCGGCGCTGCCCGTGGGCCTTGCCGTCTGGCTGCCGCGTGGTCCGCTTGCCCGCGGGTGGGCGTTGCGCGCCGGCACGCCGCTGTCCGTGCTCGAGGCGGCGGCTGGGCTTCCGGCCGCCGGCCGGAGCGGCTCCAGCGCCAGCGCGGTGCAGCAGCGCAACAGCTCCTCAGGCGAGGGCGACGGCCAGGGCGAGGCCCAGACGCAGACGGACTTCACGGCGTCGGTCGCCGGCTCCGTGCGCCAATTTCAGTCCGCTGACGGCCAGGCTGTCGTGGACCTGTCACTGGGCATCTCGGGCCAGGGGATCGATCGGCTGCGAATCGTGCTCAGAGGGCAGCCGCTCCCCGGCGGCGGGGTGCAGCTGACCTCAAGCCGCGTGACGCTCGGCTCGCAGGCCAACCCGGACCTGTACGCAGGTCAGGTGACCGGCCTTCAGGGCACGACGATCGGGGCGACCGTCACCGGCGATGGTTCGACCCTTTCGATCCTCGCCCAGCTGACGGTTGCACCGGGGCCCGGCGCGGTCACCGGCACGGTCACGGTGGCCCCGGCCGAGCAGTAGGCCGCGGCCGGAGAGCCCGTACGCCCCGGCCGAGCCCGTATATCGCGGCCGGGAGCTGCGGCGAAGCGGCGGCCCGCAGCCGGGTAGCGTTCTGCGGGCGTGCTCTCACCCGCCTGCGATCCCCCAACCGCCATCGCGCCCAGAGCGGCCCCACCGCGATGAGGATCCTGGTCACGGGGGTCACCGGCTACGTGGGCGGCCTGATGGCGCAGCGCCTGCTCGGTGACGGCCACGACGTTACCGGCCTCGTGCGCGACCCCAGCCGCGCACCCGACGGCGTGAGGGTGGTCAGGGGGGATGCGGTAACCGGCGCAGGCCTCGAAGCGGCAATGCGCGGCATCGAGGTGGCCTACTACCTCATTCACTCGATGGAGCCGCGGGTCGACGGCGCGGGGGCGTCGCCGGCGAGAGCCCAACCTCCGCCCACCGCCGCCCCCACTCCCCGGTCCCCCGCGGTACCCAGCGAGCGCTTTGCGGCGCTTGAGCTGACCGCCGCGAGACGGTTCGGCAGGGCCGCGGCGCGAGCGGGGGTGCATCGCATCGTGTACCTCGGGGGGCTTGCGCCGGCCGCCGGCAGGCCATCGCCTCACCTCTCAAGTCGCCTTGCCGTCGAGCGGGAGCTGCTCTCAGCTGTCCCCGGCTCGGTCGCCCTGCGCGCCTCGATCGTGATCGGCGCCCGCTCCCGGTCGTTTCGGTTGCTGGTCAGGCTGGTCGAGCGCCTGCCGGTGCTCGCAATCCCGGCCTGGGGTGAGCGGCGCACCGCGCCGATCGACGAGCGTGACATCGTCTCGATGCTCGCCCGCGCGGCGGCGAGCGAGCACGTCGCCGGCCGGTCGCTGGATGCCGCCGGTCCGGAGGTTGTCAGCTACCGCGAGCTGATAGCTCGGATCGCGGACGCGATGCTGGTGCGCCGCCCGGCGGTGACTCTGCGCCGCCTCACAGTCACGCCGATCGCGAGCCGTCTGGCCGCCGTCGTAAGCGGCGAGCACCACGAGCTCGTGGGCCCGCTGATGGAGAGCCTGCGCACCGACCTGCTCGCGTCGGCCGACCGGGACGCCGCGGCGGCACTGGGACTTCGCCTGCACTCGCTCGACAGCGCGATCGAGCATTCGCTGCGCGAATGGGAGCAGACCGAGGCGCTCGCCGCGCGGTGAGGCCCGCCCTGAGTACAGGCGCGGCCGGCCGCTGCTGAGGCCGACGCCCGCCGGGCGCGCGCTGCTTTAAGCGATCGTGTCGCCCGGATCGGTCCGTTAGTGTGCCCGCCACATGAGCACCGTGTTCGCGTCGATCCTGATCGGTGCGCCGATCGAGCGCGTCTGGGACCTGGTCATGGACCCATATCGCCTCGGGGACTGGGTGACGATCCACCGCGGGATCGCCGACGTGTCCGATTCCCCGCTGCGGCGGGGGTCAACCATGGAGCAGACGATCCACGTCCGCGGGCTGACGTTCAGAGTCCACTGGACGCTGATGTCGATCGACAGGCCGCACCGCGCGGAGTGGGAGGGCGGTGGTCCGGCCCACTCGCGAGCGATCATCCGCTACGAGCTGCGACCCGACGGGCAGGGTGGGACGCTGTTTGAGTACACCAACGAGTTCCACCCGCCGGGCGGCAGGATCGGCAGCGTTGCAGGCCGGATGATCGTCGGCGCCACCTCCCAGCGCGAGGCAAACGCTTCACTGTCCCGGCTCAAGGCGCTGCTTGAGCGATGATCCGATCCGCTGGCGCGGTGATCTGATTTGCACTATCGCGTCGTGATGTGTGTATCTTGCTCGGCGACAGTTCACCAACGTTGAACGCGGAGGTAGGTCAAATGGCAGAGTTCGTCGAGACCACGGTGCGGGAGATCGACAGCCGGCTGCGCGAGCTGGAGTCGGAGGTGTCCAAGCTGCGCGCCGCACGGGCGGCACTGGTGGGTGGTGGCGGGCGCACGCGCCGGGCGGCCGCTACCGCAGGCGGGCGCCGTGAGCGCGCCGCACGCACGGTAGCCGCACGGTCGGCAGGCGCGCGCACCGGCGCGACCAGGCGCAGCGCGGCGCGGCGCTCGGGCGCTGCGAGCGGCGGCGGGCGCCGGAGCGGCCCCACGCGCGCAAGCCAGGCGCTGGACCTGGTCAGGGCGCGGCCCGGGATCACGATCCCGGAGATCGCCAAGGAGCTGGGGATCGAGCCCAACTACCTCTACCGTGTGATGCCCAGGCTGCAGAGCGAGGGTCACATCACGCGCGAGGGCCAGGGCTGGCATCCAGCCGCGCAGGCGGCCGCCTGACGGCTTTTGCCTGCTTCGTGCCCCGCGCCCGCAGCCAGCGCGGGGCACGTTCAGGCTCGGCGGTCAGATCAGTCCCAGCGCCCTGACCACCTCGCGCTCCTCCTGCAGCTCCGCGACGGAGGCGTCGATCCGGCTGCGGGAGAAGTCATCGATCTCGAGTCCCTGCACCACGGCGTACTCGCCTCCGGCGCAGGTGCACGGGTGACCGCAGACGACGCCCTCCGCGATCCCGTATGAGCCATCCGACGGGATCGCCATCGAGACCCAGTCGCCCTCGCGCGTGCCAAGCACCCAGTCACGCACGTGATCGATCGCGGCGTTGGCCGCCGACGCGGCGCTGGAGGCCCCACGCGCCTCGATGATCGCCGCTCCGCGCTGCTGCACGGTGGGGATGAACTCGCTCTCGATCCAGCCACGGTCGCCGATCGCGTCCAGCGCCGCACCGCCGCGGACCTTCGCGTGCAGGAGGTCCGGATACTGCGTGGCGGAGTGGTTGCCCCACACGGTCATGTTCGTCACGTCCGCGACGTCGACGCCGGCCCGGCGCGCCACCTGGGCGATCGCCCGGTTGTGATCCAGGCGCATCATCGCCGTGAAGCGCTCCCGCGGGATGTCCGGGGCGTTGGAGGCCGCGATCAGGCAGTTGGTGTTGGCCGGGTTTCCGACCACCAGCACCCTCACGTCAGACGCCGCATGCGCCTGAAGCGCCTGGCCCTGCGGCTTGAAGATGCCCCCATTCGCCTCCAGCAGGTCACGGCGCTCCATCCCCTTGGTGCGAGGACGCGCACCGACCAGTAGCGCGATGCTAACCCCGTCAAACGCGCGCCGCGGGTCATCGTGGATGTCGACGCCGGCCAGCAGCGGAAACGCGCAGTCGTCAAGCTCCATCGCCGTCCCCTCCGCAGCCTTGACCGCTGCCGGGATCTCCAGCAGCGAGAGATGCACGCGCGTGTCGGGTCCGAGCATCTCGCCGCTGGCGATGCGGAACAGGAGCGCATAGCCGATCTGGCCCGCGGCTCCGGTGACTGCGACTCTCACTGGTGTTCTGCTCATCGATCCGCCTCTCGTTCTGGAAAAGGTCCCGTGTTGCTGGTCAAAAGCTCACCAAGACGGTCCCGGACTCAAAAGGACCGGCCCGCGGGCGGCCCGTAGACGCTCGCGAGCTTAGCCCTCAGGTAGTCGGCGAAGGGACCGACCTGGATCGGCGCGCCGAGCTCGCGCTCGAGCAGCTCACCGGTGGTGAACTTCGCGCCGTGGCGGTGCACCCGCTCGCGCAGCCATTCGCGCAGCGGTGCCAGATCCCCCGCGGCGATCAGGTCCTCGAGCCCCGGCAGCTCATCGCACGCTCGCTCCCACAGCTGCCCGGCGATCAGGTTGCCGAGCGCGTAGGTGGGGAAGTAGCCGATCAGGCCCGCAGACCAGTGAACGTCCTGCAGCACCCCGTCGGCGTCGTCGGCCACCTCCAGTCCCAGATACTCCCGCACGCGGGCGTTCCACGCCTCCGGGAGCTCGGCCACCGTGAGCCTGCCCTCGATCAGCTCCTGCTCGAGCTCGAAGCGGAGGATCACGTGCAGTCCGTAGGTCACCTCATCCGCCTCCACGCGGATGAACCCGGGCCTGACGGCGTTGACCGCCCGATACAGAGCCTCGGCGTCAAGCGAGGCGAGCCGCCCGCCGGCCAGCGCCGCGATGCGAGGCGCGAGCACCTCGCAGAAGGCTCGGCTGCGACCGACCATGTTCTCCCACAGGCGGCTCTGCGATTCGTGCATCCCGAGCGACTCCGGAGCGCCGGTCGGAAGGCGCGCCAGCGCGGCGGGCAGCCCTGCCTCATAGAGCCCGTGCCCGCACTCGTGCATCGCGCCGTAGAGCGCCATCGGGAAGTAGTCCTCGTCCCAGCGGGTCGTGATCCGCACGTCGCCGACGCCGATGCGGGTGGCGAACGGGTGAACGGTGTCGTCGAGCCGCCAGGAGGAGTCGTCGAACCCCATCATCGAGACGACCTCGCGCACCAGACGACGCTGACCCTCGACCGCGAAGCGCGCGTGCAGCGGCCATTCATCCACCGCCCCGTCGCGCGGCAGCGCCCCGAGCATCGACACCAACTGATCGCGCAGCTGCGCGAACAGGCGCGCCAGCTGCGCCGTGGGCATCCGCGGCTCATAGTCGTCCAGGAGCACGTCGTAGGCGCACTCGAACTCGGGCTGGCCCAGGTGGCATTCGACGTAGCGGCGCGCGAGCTTCAGGTTCGTCTCCAGGTAGGGTGCAAACGAGGCGAAGTCAGAGCGCTCCCGCGCGCCGACCCAGGCCTCCTGCGCGATCGATGCCGCCCGCGCCAGATCGGAGGCCAGCTCGGGCGGCACCCGGCGCGCCTTCTCCCAGCGGCGGCGGACCAGCTGCACAAGGCGCGAGTCGTCGGAGTCGGGGTCCGCGTCGCGAAGCTCGCGCTCGGCCCCATCGATCAGCCGCCCGGTCTCGGCGCCGACGAACAGCTCGTGGCTGATCCGCGTCAGGGTCGCGATCGACTCCGACCGCGCCTGCGCCCCGCGCGGGGGCATCATCGTCTGCTGGTCCCAGTTGGCCAGCGCGAGCGCATGGCCCAGATCCGCCAGCTCGCCGAGCCTTCGCTTGAGCGCCGTCAGCCGATCGTCCACCTGTCCGCTCTGAGGGTCGCCTTGCAAGCCGCCACGGCGAAGACCCTATCGGCAGCCAGGGGCTGTGCGACCATTCGGGCATGCGGCGGCGCTCGTCGATCAGGCTCTTCGACGTGCTCGGGATCCGCGTCGGCGTGGACCCGAGCTGGTTCTTGATCCTGTTCCTGATGATCTTCCTGCTGTCGGGCCCGTTCCGCGCGACCCTGCACAGCTCCGACGGCGTCGCGTATCTGACGACCGTGATCAGCGTGCTGCTGCTGTTCGGGTCGCTGATCGTGCACGAGCTGGGTCACGCGCTGGTTGCGCGGCGGCAGGGAATCGACGTGCGGCAGATCGACCTGTTCATGTTCGGGGGCCTCACGCGGATGAGCCGCGACGCGGCGACGCCGGCCGAGGACTTCAAGATCGGCATCGCCGGCCCGGCGGCGACGCTGGCGGTGATCCTCGCCTGCGTCGGGGTCGATCTGGCGATCGTCGGCGCCCACCGGCTCGCGCACGCGGTGCTGCTGTACTCGGACATCCACATCACGCCGGTGCTGCTGTCGCTCAGCTGGCTTTTGCCGATGAACGTGCTGCTGCTGGCGTTCAACCTGGTGCCCGCCTTCCCGCTGGACGGCGGGCGCGTCGCCAGGGCGCTGATCTGGCGGCTGACGGGCGACAAGCGCCGCGGGACCGTAGGCGCTGCGCGCATGGGCCAGGCATTCGCGCTGCTGCTGGCGGCGGGCGGGGTTTGGTGGCTTGCCCAGTACGCCAGCTTCGCCGGCCTGTGGCTCTTGGCGCTCGCCTACCTGCTGTGGCAGTCCGCGCGCGGAGCGGTGGTCCAGTCGGCGCTCAGCGAGCGCATCGACAGCGTGCGTGTGGCCGACATCATGGACTCGCAGCCGGTCGCGATCGCGGCCTCGACGCCGCTGGGGCGCGCGCTGGACGAGTACTTCCTGCGCTACGGCTGGCCGTGGTTTCCGGTCATCGACGCTGAGGGGCGGCTGCTGGGGATCGCCCGGCGCGAGCGCGTGCAGGCGTCCTTTGACGCCGGCGAGGGCTGGCTCACGGTCGCCTCGGTGCTCGACGCGGGCGGCCCCGGCGGCTGGGGGATCCGCCAGGACCGGCCGATCAGCGAGCTGCTGGGCTCGGAGGCGCTCAGGACGCACGGAGCGCTGATGGCGGTCGACGACACCGGGGTCCTGCGCGGCGTGGTCACCGCCGGCCAGCTGCAGCGCGCGATGCGCTCGGCCGTGACCGGCTCGATGGCCTAAGCGGCGCGGCGCGCCCAGGCGGCGCTGGCGCGCCGCGATCCGGGCGCGGTCTTTATATTCAGAGAGGTGCCCTCACACGACGTGCTGATCATCGGGGCCGGGCTGGCCGGCCAGCGCGCCGCGCTCGCCGCGGCCCGCACGGGCGCGACGGTCGGCATCGTCTCAAAGGTGCACCCCGTGCGCTCGCACTCGGTCGCCGCGGCCGGCGGGATCAACGCGGCGCTCAACCCAGAGGACACCTGGGAGTCGCACGCGTTCGACACGGTCAAGGGCTCCGATTACCTGGGCGACCAGGACGCGATCGAGGTGATGTGCCGTGAGGCGCCCGACGAGATCCTCTGGCTGGAGCACGCCGGTGTCACCTTCCACCGCAACGAGCACGGAAACCTCGGCACGCGCGCGTTCGGCGGCGCCTCGGCCGCCAGGACCTACTACGTGGCGGACATCACAGGTCACGCGATCCTGCACGTGCTCTACGAGCAGCTGATCAAGTACGCCGACAGGGTGGACCGCTACGAGGAGTGGTTCACCACCGACCTGCTCCAGGACGACGACGGGCGCTGCGTGGGAGCGATCTGCCGGGACCTGCGCGACGGCCATCTGGAGGTGTTCAACGCCAAGGCCGTGATCCTCGCCTGCGGCGGCGCCGGCCAGGCCTACAAGCCGACGACCAACGGGCTGATCGTGACCGGCGACGGGATCGCCCAGGCATACCGGATCGGGGCGCGGCTGATGGACATGGAGATGATCCAGTACCACCCGACCACGCTTGTGGGCAACGGCCTGCTGATCACCGAGGGCGCCCGCGGCGAGGGAGCCTGGCTGCTCAACGCCAAGGGGGAGCGTTTCATGGAGCGCTACGCGCCCAACAAGCTGGAGCTCGCCTCGCGCGACGTGGTGTCGCGAGCCGAGCAGACCGAGATCAACGAGGGGCGAGGGTTCCCGGACGGCAGCGTCGCGCTGGACGTGACCAAGGTTCCGCGGCGGCGCACGCTCGAGGCGCTGCGCGAGATCGTCAACATCGGGCGCGACTTCGCCGGCGTGGACATCACCCGGGAGCCGATTCACATCCGGCCCGGGCAGCACTACATCATGGGCGGCGTCAAGACCGACGTGCACGGGCAGACGACCGTCGCCGGGCTCTACGCGGCGGGCGAGGTGGCGTGCGTGTCGGTGCACGGCGGAAACCGCCTGGGCGCCAACTCGCTGCTTGACACGCTCATCTTCGGCCGCCGCTCGGGCGAGCACGCCGCCGCGCAGGCGCTGGAGATGCCGATGCCCTCCACTCCCCCCTCGCGGCTGTCTGACACCGAGCGTGCGATCCAGGCGATCATCGACCGCCCCGCCGGCGGCCGCCGGGTGTCGGCGATCAAGGACGAGCTGGGCGAGACGATGAACCGCCACTGCGCCGTGTTCCGCGACGCGGAGGGCCTGCGCACCGCGCACGAGGTGGTGCGGCGGCTCAAGGAGGAGGCGGCCAGCGCGGTGATCGACGACCGCGGCACGATCTTCAACCAGGACGTGATCGGCGCGATCGAGCTCGGCTACATGCTCGACTGCGCCGAGGCGATCGTCGTCGCCGCCCAGGAGCGCACCGAGTCACGCGGCGCCCAGTTCCGCACCGACTTCCCCCAGCGCAACGATGCCGAGTGGCTCAAGCACATCGACATCAGCGTCAACGGCGGCGATGTGCCGAAGGTGAGCTACTCGCCGGTGACGATCACCCGCTGGGAGCCCCAGGAGAGGACCTACTGAGGATGCCCGACTACCTGCTTCGCATCCGCCGATTCGATCCGACCTCCGGCCAGGCCGCCCACTGGGATGAGCACACCGTCTCACTGGGGCCGCGCAACTCGGTGCTGGACGCGATCCTGAAGGTCAAAGACGAGGTCGATGGCTCGATCGGGATCCGCTGCTCCTGCCAGCAGGCGATCTGCGGCTCGTGCGGGGTGCGGATCAACGGGCGCCCGGGTCTGGCGTGCAACACGCACCTTGAGGTGGCGGCCGCGCGCGGCGGCGGTGCCCAGTCGCCGGCCTCGGCCATCGGCGGCGGGCGCCTCTCAAACGGCCACCGGTCCGCCGACGGCGAGCGGTCCGCCGACGGCGAGCGGTCCGACGGGGCGCTGGCGGGCGTGATCGAGGTCGAGCCGATGGGCAACATGCCGGTGATCCGCGATCTGATCGTCGACATGGACGCCGTTCACTGGAAGAAGTTCCAGCGCGTGACCCCCTATCTGGTGGCGCGCGAGCCGGTGCCCGAGCGGGAGTACATCGTTCCCCACTACAACATGGTCGACGTCACCCAGACGATGGCCTGCATCCAGTGCGGGGCATGCGTCTCGGACTGCCTGTCGATGGAGATCGACCCGCTGTTCATCGGCCCGGCGGCGCTCGCCAAGGCCTACCGGTTCGTCGGCGACCCCCGCGACGCCCAGCACGCCGAGCGCCTGCGCGACCTCTCCGAGGACCCGCACGGGATCTACGACTGCACCCACTGCTTCAACTGCATCGACGCCTGCCCCAAGGAGGTGGCGCCGATGAGCCAGATCATGCGCCTGCGCCGCCGCGCAGGCTCGGACTTCGGGATCGTGGACCGCAACAACGGCCATCGCCACGAGGCCGCCTTCGTCACCCTGGTGCGCGACTACGGACTGCTCAACGAAGCGGAGCTTTTGCCGCGCAGCTACGGGGGCAACTCGTGGTTTGGCAAGTTCCACCCGGCGGCCGGGCGGGAGCTGCTCTCCTCGCTGTCGACGGTGATAACGGGGCTGTTGCGCGGCAAGATCAGCCCGCGGGTCGCGCTCTTGGGCCACCGGCTGCCGAAGGCCGATCTCGCCGCGCTGCGGCGCATCTACGAGCGGATCGAGGGCCGCCCCGAGCGCCGTGAGCTGAACCTGTACGTAACCGGCTACGAGGATGAGCCCGAGCCCGCGACCGTGGGTGCAGGCTCGGCGGGAGAGGGACCGCACACCGACACCTCAGCGAGCGAAAGCGAGTCCTCCAGATGAAGGTCGCCTACTGGCCCGGATGCGTGAGCCGCGGCTTCACGCCGGAGCTGCACGGTGCGATGGCGAAGGTCGCGCCGCTGCTGGACATCGAGCTGATCGAGCTCGACCGGGCGGCGTGCTGCGGCGCGGGGGTGATCGCCGAGCACAACCAGGAGCTGGCCGACACGCTCAACGCGCGCACGTTCGCGCTCGCCCAGCAGACCGACGGCGAGCTGATGATGAACATCTGCTCAACCTGCCAGGGCGCGCAGTCGGAGTGCCAGGAGCGGCTTGATGCCAACTCCGAGTACCGCGCTCAGATCAACCAGACGCTCGCCGACGAGGGGCTGCACTACGAGAAGGGCCTCACCAACAAGAACCTGCTGTGGCTGCTGGTGGAGGAGATCGGGCTCGACGCGCTGCGCGCGAAGGTCAGGCGACCGCTGACCGGGCTGAAGGTCGGGCCGTTCTACGGCTGTTACATCATCCGGCCGGTGCACCGGCTCGGGATCGACGCAGAGCACCCGCGCGATCGATACATGCAGATGGTGATCGAGGCGCTGGGCGGCACGGTGATCGACTACGCGGGCGTGTACAAGTGCTGCGGGTTTCCGATCATCACGATGAACAAGGAGGCGTCGCTGAAGATGGCGGGCCGCCACATCGGCGACGCGATCGACGCCGACGCCGACTGCCTGGTCGTCCCCTGCCCGCTGTGTCACCTGAACCTGGACCTGCAGCAGCCCGGCGCGGCGCACGCGGTCGGCCGTGAGCTGGGCCTGCCGGTGCTGCACCTGCCGCAGCTGCTCGGCCTGGCGCTCGGCCTTGAGCCGCGGGAGCTTGGCATGAGCAAGCACGTCGTGCGCCCGACGTCGGTGATCGACTGGTCGACGTCGGTGGTGGCCGGCGCCGCCGCGTAGGCGCCGCAGCCGGACAGCCCGCCGCGTAGGCGCCGCAGCCGGACAGCCCGCCGCGTAGGCGCCGCAGCCGGACAGCCCGCCGCGTAGGCGCCGCAGCCGGACAGCCCGCCGCGCAGGCGCCGCAGCCGGCCCGCCGCGTGGGCGCAGGGCGCCGCCGCCCCCTCTACCAGGGCTCGCCGAAGCGCTCGGCGAACGTGAACTCGGCCACCGGCCGACGGGACAGGCGCCGGGGCCAGGGCTCGGCGCGCCAGCCCACGGAGATGTGCCCTGCGACCGCGAAGCCGCCGGGGATCGCCAACAGGTCGCGCACCGCCTCCTCGGCGGGCACCAGCAGCGTCGTGAACGACGCGCCGAGCCCCTCGTGACGCAGCGCCAGCAGCAGGTTCTGAACGAACGGATAGATCGACGCGCCGCCGACGATGCTCGGACGCGAAAGCTGCGCGTCGGTGATCGCCAATGCCGAGACCTCCACGCACACCACCAGGTGCACCGGCGCGCGGTCGAACGTGCGCGCGTACTCGTCGGCGGCGCGAAGCATCCGCACGCGACCGGGCGCCACCTGTGGCGTGGGCTCGCCTGCCTCGGCCGCGCGCAGGATCGCCCGCCCCCCGGTGCGCTCCATGTACGCGTCCCATGGAGGGCCGTAGAGCTCGCGCAGGCGCCTGCGAAGCTCCGGATCGCGCACGACGATCACCCGCCAGCCCTGCCTGTTTCCGCCGCTCGGGGCAAAGCGCGCGGCATCGAGCGCGCGCTCGAGCATCTCCCGCGGGACGTCACGATCGGTGAAGCGCCGGGTGGACGGCGCGCAGCGCATCGTCCGGTACAGGCTGGGCTGTCCGGCGGTATCTGCCCCGCTCATGCGACCGGTCCCCGCACGCGGCCTGTCCCCCTCACGCGGCCGGGCACCGCACGCGACCTGTCCCGATCACGCGGCCGGGGCCGCTCATGCCACCGGCCCGGCCACCCGGTCTGAGGCCAGCAGCTCGGCGATCTGGATCGCGTTGGTGGCGGCGCCCTTGCGCAGGTTGTCGGCCACGACCCACATCGACAGGGCGCGCGGGTGCGAGTCATCGCGCCGCAGGCGCCCGACGAACACCTCGTCGCGACCGGCGGCGCGCAGCGGGGAGGGAACGTGCTCGAGCGCCACCCCCGGCGCCTGCTCGAGCAGCTCCCGCGCGCGCTCGACGCTCAGCGGCCGCACGGTCTGGACGTTGACCGCCTCGCAGTGCGAGACGCGCACCGGCACGCGCACGCAGGTGACCGCCACGCCGATCGACTCGTCCTCCAGGATCTTGCGCGTCTCGAACATCATCTTGCGCTCCTCGTCGGTGTGGTCGTCCCCCTCGGCGAAGCTGCCGGCCGCGCCGATCACGTTGAACGCGATCTGCTCCGGATAGACCTCCGGCGCGGGTATCTCCGCGCCGTGAAGGTCGGCGCGCGCCTGCGCGTCAAGCTCGTCAAGCGCGCGCTTGCCGGTGCCGCTCACCGACTGGTAGGTGGAGACGACGAGGCGCTCGATGCCCGCCTCCCGGTGAAGGGGCGCGAGCGCGACCATCAGCTGCATCGTGGAGCAGTTGGGGTTGGCGATCAGGCCGCGGTGGGCGCGCAGCGCGTGCGGGTTGACCTCGGCGACCACCAGCGGCACCGACGGGTCGCGCCGGAAGGCCGAGGAGTTGTCGATCACGGTCGCACCCGCGTCCACGAACCGCGGCGCCCACCGGCGGGATGTCGCCGCGCCGGCGGAGAACAGGGCCAGGTCTATCCCCTGAAGCTGCGCGTGCTCATCCAGCGCGCGGACGGTGAGCCCGTCTACCTGTGCGCCCGCCGAGCGCTCCGAGGCGAACGCGACGATCTCGTCGGCCGGGAACTCGCGCTCTCGCAGCAGCGCGAGCATCACCCGCCCAACGTTCCCAGTCGCGCCGACGACCGCTACGCGCATCACCGCGGTCCCTGCTCCGGCTCGATCCCGCCCTCCCCCAGCTCGAACGCGTCGTGCAGCGCCTGGACTGACCGCGGTACCGCGTCGGCGCGGATCACGCAGGAGATCTTGATCGGCGAGGTGGTGATCATCTCGATGTTGATGTCCTCGGCCGCGAGCGTCTGGAACACCTTCGCCGCCACGCCAGGGTGCGAGCGCATCCCCGCGCCGACGATCGACACCTTGCCGATCTTGCGGTCGCAGTCCACCCGGTCGATCCCCAGCTCCTGGCAGACGGGCTCGAGCGCCGCCAGCGCGGTCTGCACGTCGTCGCTTGCGATCGTGAACGACACCTCGGCCCTGCGACCGTCTGACAGCGGGTCGTTCTGGATGATCGTGTCGACGTTGCAGTTGGCCTCGGCCAGCGCGGTGAAGATCGCGGCAGCCGCCCCCGGCCGGTCGGGCACGCCCATCAGCGTGATCCGCGCCTCCTCGGTCGAGTGTGTGACGGCTGTTATCAGAGGGTGCTCCATCGTGTCCTCCTCGCGAAGCACAAAGGTACCGGGCGCCGAATCGAAGCTGGAGCGACAGTGGATCCGCACGCCGTGCGTGCGCGCGTACTCGACGGAGCGCAGCTGCAGCACCTTGGCGCCGGAGGCGGCCATCTCGAGCATCTCCTCAAAGCTCACCTGCGCCAGCTTGCGCGCGTTGGGCACAAGGCGCGGGTCGGCGCTGAACACGCCCGCGACATCGGTGTAGATCTCGCACACCTCCGCGCCGATCGCCGCCGCGAGCGCGACCGCGGTCGTGTCCGAGCCGCCGCGGCCGAGCGTGGTCACGTCACGGCTGGTCGACACCCCCTGAAAGCCGGCAACGAGCACGATCGTCCCCTGGGCCAGGGCCTCGGTGATCCGGTCGGCGCGCACGTCCAGGATCCGCGCCTTGGTGTGCGAGGTGTCGGTCACGATCCCCGCCTGCGAGCCCGTGAGCGAGATCGCGCGGTGGCCGAGGTCGTTGATCGCCATCGCGCACAGCGCGCACGAGATCCGCTCGCCCGTTGACAAAAGCATGTCCATCTCACGCGGGTCCGGCCGCTCTGAGACCTCGTGCGCCATCTCGATCAGCTCGTCGGTGGTCGACCCGCGGGCCGAGAGCACCGCCACCACCTGCTTGCCGGACTCGCGGGCAGCGACGATCCGCCGGGCGGCGCGCTTGATCCGCTCGGCGTCGGCGACCGACGTGCCGCCGAACTTCATCACGATCCTGGAGGGCTCTGACACGCGCGCCCAAGGGTACGTGCCGAAGCGCGACGGCGCCCTCAAGCCCCCGCCCACGGCGCGTAGCGGATCAGACCGCGCGCCGTCCGGCCAGCGCCCGCCCGAGCGTCAGCTCGTCGGCGTACTCCAGGTCCGCGCCGACCGGCAGGCCCGACGCCAGCCGGGTGACCGACACGCCGGGGGCGCGCTCGCGCAACGCGGCCGCGATGTGAAGCGCGGTCGCCTCGCCGGTGGTGGTCGGGTTGGTGGCGATCACCACCTCGCGCACCTTACCCCGCGCCACGCGCTCGTAGAGCTCGGCGATCCTCAGATCCTCCGGGTCGACCCCGTCGATCGGCGACAGCGCTCCGCCGAGCACGTGGTAGCGCCCTGAGAACTCGTGCGTGCGCTCGATCGAGATCACGTCCGACGGCTCCTCGACCACGCAGATCAGCTCACCGTCGCGCCGCTCGTCGGCGCAGATCCGGCAGCGCGGCTCGTCGGCGAGGTTGAAGCACTCCTCGCACAGCCCGACACGCTCCTTGACCTCCCGGATGGCGTCGGCGAGCGCGAGCGCCTCCTCGTCGCTTGCGCGCAGCAGGTGGAAGGCGAGCCGCTGCGCGGTGCGCCCGCCCACGCCCGGCAGCTTCGCGAGCTCTGTGATCAGTCGCTGAACGGGCGGCGCGTACAAGGGATCACAGCCCCGGCAGCCCGAGTCCGCCCAGACCGCCGAGCGCGCCAGCGATCCCGCTCATCTTCGACGCGGCGAGCTCCTGGGCTGAGCGCATCGCCTCGTTGACCGCGGCGAGCACCATGTCGCCCAGCAGCTCCGCGTCGTCGGGGTCGATCGCCTGCGGGTCGATCCTGATCGACCTGACGACCAGGTCGCCGCTCACCTGCACGGTGACCATCCCCCCGCCGGAGGAGGCCGACACGACCTCGTCCTTGAGCGCCTCCTGGGCGGCGAGCATGTCCGCCTGCATCTTCTGGGCCTGCTTGAGCAGCTGCTGCATGTTGGGCTGTGGCATCAGTTGGCCTCTTCCTGGTCGTCGTCGAGCACTTCGGAGGCGTCGAACTCCTCCACCAATCGTCGCACGAGCTCCTCCGGAGAGCCGCCGCCGGCGGCGGGATCTCCCTCGCCCTGCTGACGCGGCTCCTCTCCCAGCTCGTAGCGCACGACCAGCGGCTGGCCGGTGATCGAGCGCACCGCGTCGGCGGCCGCGCGCCGGTAGTCGTCCTGCTCGGCCTTGCGCTTGGAGAACGCCTTGCCGGCGGGGAAGGCGACGGTCAGCTCCCGGCCCTCGAGCGCGACCGGGCGCGCGTCGGCGAGCAGCGCCGCGAGCATCTGGTTGTCGCGCCGCACGTGCTCCACGACCGCCGGCCAGCAGTCGCCGACCGCGCGCAGGTCGGGATTTGCGGGGGCCGCGGCCGCAGCCGCGGCCCTGGTTGTGGGCGCCGCCGGGGCGCCGGCGCCGCCGCCGGGCACCGGGGTCTGCTCCCGTGAGGACTGCGGATCAGCTCTCGCCGGCTGAGCGGACGGCGGGTCGCTGCTCGCCGGCTGTGTGGGCGAAAGCGCGATGCTCGGCGGCTCGGCGCTCCCCGCCTCGCCGTCCGCGGGCCCGGGGCTCGCCGCGGTGGGGGCGCGGTGCCCGCCGGCGTCGGCGGTCGTCGCGTCCGGGCCACCGCCGCCACCGCCGCTGGGCGGACCGGATCCGCCGCCCGGATCCTCGGAGCCCTCGCGCGCGCCCCAATCGCGCCCCGCGAGCGCCGCCTCCAGGCGCGAGACGCGCGTCAGCAGCGCCGACACCGACGGGTCGACCTCCGGCGCGGCCGCCTTGAGCAGGGCCAGCTCCAGCTGGATCTGCGCCTGCGCGCCGTTGGCGGTGGCCTGCAGCGCGGCCGAGACGAGCTCGAGCAGGCGAACCGCCTCGGCGCCCCCGACCGCGCGCGACTGCTCGAGCAGGCGTGCGTCGCGCTCGGGCGTCAGGCGCAGCTGCTCGGGAACCTCGCCGAGCATCGAGACCGTGAGCAGCTCGCGGGCGTGCGCCTCCAGGTCGCGCAGCACCTGGCCGGGGTCCCGGCCCGAGCGCCCGAGCGCAGCCGCGGCCCTGAGCGCCGCGGCGCCGTCTCGCGCGGCGATCGCGTCGACCGCCTGCAGCAGCTGCTCGGCGTCCGCCACCCCGAGCACCGCGAGCACGTCCGCCGCGGCGATCGGCCGCTCGCCCGCCCAGCTGACCAGCTGCTCCAGGGTGCCAAGCGCATCCCTGAAGCTGCCGGTCGCGTGGCGGGCGATCAGCGCCACCGCCTCGGGCTCGATCGCGATCCCCTCGGCCGCGGCGACCCGGCGCACCACCTCCGATACCTGAGCGACGGTCGGCCGGCCGAAGTCGAACCGGTGGCAGCGGTCCACGACCGTCGGCAGCACCTTCTGGGCCTCGGTGGTGGCGAGCACGAAGACGGTGCGGGGCGGCGGCTCCTCGAGCGTCTTGAGGAAGGCGTTCCAGGCCTGCGTGGAGAGCATGTGCGCCTCATCGAGGATGTAGACCTTGTGGCGCCCTGAGATCGGAGCGAGCGCGACCCGCTCGCGCAGGTCGCGGATGTCGTCGACCGAGTTGTTGGAGGCGGCGTCCATCTCGATCACGTCAAGCGAGGTCGCGTTGGCGATCGACACGCACGATTCGCACACGCCGCACGGCCGCGTCGTCGGGCCATCGACGCAGTTCAGGCTGGCTGCGAGGATCTTGGCCGTCGAGGTCTTGCCGGTTCCGCGGGAGCCGACGAACAGGTAGGCGTGGTGGACCCTGCCCCGCTCGATCGCGTTGCAGAGCGTGCGCACGACCTGCTCCTGGCCGACCATCTCGGCGAAGCTGCGCGGCCGGTGGCGGCGGTAGAGCGACGGGCCCGAGGACACCCGGGCGAGTCTAGATCCAGACGCCGGCGGTGGGCCGAGACCCGGCGGTGGACAGAGACCCGGCGGTGGACAGAGACCCGGCAATGGACCGAGACCCGGCGGTGGACCGTGCACCCTCCGTCGTCGCCTGCCCGGGGCGCGGCCTCCGTCCCGTGACTCCGGTCCGGGGTCCCCGCCGCGCCTGGAGGTCACCGCTTAAGGCTGCTTCCTTCCGGACCTGACCTGGTTCACAGCTCTCCATCGCGACGGGACCGGGCCATCGCCGCCCCGGGATGGGGGCGCCGACCTCGGGCGTCGGCCCCTCGGGAGGGGATTCAGCCCCGCTAGAGCGGATTGCGGGTACAGGGCACCGCTAGCACCCCGCCTAGCACGGTCCACGAGCATCGTATCCCCTTGCGCCACCCCGCAGGACCACGGCGCCCGGGGCCCCGCCCACGCTACCCGGGCCCCGCCCACGCCACCCTGGGCCGCGCCCGCGCCCGCAGCGGCCCGGCGCCGGCACGCCTGTATCGTGGCGCCGATGGCCATCGGCGTGATTGGTTTGGGGTATGTGGGGTTGCCGTTGGCGGTCGCGTTTGCGCGGGCGGGGGAGCTGGTGCTGGGGGTGGATGTGGACGACGCGCGCTTGCGGGCGCTGGCGGCCGGCCGCTCCTATGTGGAGGATGTCCCAAGCCGTGAGCTTGAGGCGGTCGCGGGGCGCATCCGCGCGGGGGGCGACTACGCGCCGCTGGCGCAGGCCGAGGCGGTCATCATCTGCGTACCGACCCCGCTTAGCCAAAACCGCGAGCCGGATCTGGGGCCGCTGCTTGACTGCGCCCGCCAGCTGGCGGGCGTGCTGCAGCGCGGGCAGCTGGTGGTCCTGGAATCCACCACCTACCCGGGCACCACCCGCGAGCAGCTGGCCGCGATCCTCCAACAGACCGGGCTGCGCGCCGGCCAGGACTTCAACCTCGCCTTCTCGCCCGAGCGGATCGACCCCGGACGCAGCGACTTCACGCTGGCCAACACCCCCAAGCTCGTAGGCGGGCTCACACCCGCCTGCACCAGGCGCGCCAGCGACCTCTACGCCCGCGTCTGCCAGCAGCCGGTCCCCGTCTCCTGCCCCGAGGTCGCCGAGATGGCAAAGCTGCTGGAGAACATCTTCCGCTCGGTCAACATCGCCCTGGTCAACGAGCTGGCGATCCTCGCCCAGCGCATGAACATCGACATCTGGGAAGTCATCGACGCCGCCGCCACCAAACCCTACGGGTTCATGCGCTTTGACCCCGGACCCGGCATGGGCGGCCACTGCCTCCCCGTCGACCCCTTCTACCTGACCTGGCGCGCCCGCCAATACCACCTGTCCACCGAATTCATCGAACTGGCCGGCAAGATCAACCAGCAGATGCCCGACTGGTGCGTCGCGCGCATCCAAGCCGCGCTCAACGACCACGCCAAACCCATCCGCAACAGCAACATCCTCATCCTCGGCGTCAGCTACAAACCCGGGATCGGCGACACCCGCGAATCCCCCGCCCTACGCATCATCCAAAGCCTCAAAGACCAAGGCGCCAACATCACCTACCACGACCCCCACGTCCCCCACCTGCACCAGCACAACCTCCACAACACCCCCCTACCCCAAGCCCTCCAAAACCAAGACGCCACCGTCCTGGTCACCGCCCACCCCACCATCGACCACACCACCATCGCCAAACAAACACCCCTATTCATCGACCTACGCGGCATCAC
>Ga0070737_10001597_pt1 | contig 31368 bp, 36 predicted proteins | sample Coa_R1_10_FD_66438 | JGI IMG/M metagenome (GOLD analysis project Ga0070737, IMG submission 66438) | Surface soil microbial communities from Centralia Pennsylvania, which are recovering from an underground coalmine fire - Coalmine... | ecosystem: Environmental > Terrestrial > Soil > Unclassified... | reverse complement strand
GTCCTGGACGCTAATGTTGCCGTCAAGGCGTACCTTGAGGAGACAGGTTCCGAGGCTGCCACGGAATTGCTTGCCGGCCCGACAAAGCTGCTGGCACCGGAACTGATCCGTGCGGAAGTGGCCGGAGCGCTATGCCGCCGCGTGCGCATGGGGGAGCTGGAGGCGGGCGACGCGGAAGATCTCTGCCATCACTGGCTTGGGGAACTGGACAAGGGCCTTTTCCGGCTCACGCCGGACCGGGAGCTGCTTCCCGAAGCCATTGCACTTTCGACGAAGCTGAGGCATCCGCTTCAGGATTGCCTCTATCTCGCAGTTGCGATCCGTTGTAACGCCCCGCTGCTGACGGCGGACCGGCCGTTCCGGGATCGGGTGAGGCCGTTCTACAAGAAAGTTTCGTTGCTCAAAGGGTGCGAACAGAATTGAGGAGGAGGAAACGATGGCAGAACGTGAGCGTGCGTATCGCGACAACTCGGGCGGTGGGACCCATGTTGAGCTTAGCCGGTCGCAGGTGGAGGAGATTGAAATAGCCGTGAAGGAGGCGGACGCCGGCCTGTTTGCGACGGATAAAGAGGTGCAGTGGTTCTTCGCCAGGTGGACGGCATGAACGGTCAGGATGCACACGGATCGAAACAGGAAATGGAACGTGAATCGGGCATCCGCAGGCAGCGCGTGGATGTGGCGCAAGTCGGATCGGACGGAGGTATCGCCCTCCCGGAGGAATGGACGAGGGACCTCGGCTGGCACGCCGGCGACGAACTGGCCTTCTCGGTGGCTGGGACTCGCATTGTGGTTACGAAAGTGGTTTGCGCCGGTCCATCGGAACAGGAGTGACGCGCTGGCAACTGCGGTGGAGGAGGTATCGGCGGATGGACAACTTGCTTACTGTTTCTCTGGAGGCCCACAACGCCGAGCGGAATCATCATCGGCGCTACGAACTCCGGCTTGGCCGCGATCTCTTTGGTGACTGGACGGTTTGTCTGCTGTACGGCCGCATCGGGCGTGGCGGCCAGATGGTGCGTCATTCCGGTCCGGACCCGGAACGGCTCCGGAAGGTCGTGAAGGAAAGTCTTCGCCGCCGGCTCTCCGCACCGAAGCGGATCGGCTGCTGCTACCAGTTATCCGGGTTGAGCGCGTGCTCCGACATCGACATGGGATTCTGGCTTCCGGCGGAAGCCCTTGCGGCGTTCACTGCATCATCCGCTGGTGAGGGCAGCAGGTACTTGCCTGACGAGGGCTAGGGCGGGCTGCGAGTTCACCAGCAGCTGCCCTGCCGCACGCGGCTTCCCGAACAGGCACGGGTCACTTCGTTCCCACAGAGACCTGGCCGAGTGGGAATGCCGGTTTGCGACCGAGGGCGATGGTGACGTGGTGAAATCCTTCGAGAGTCATAGTGATTCCTTTCAAATGAATGGGCGGCCGGTTGCCGGACCGCCCGGTTGATTTAAGCTGCCTGCTGGGATTCCCTGCGGGCCTTGGCGTCGGCCTGCTGCTGGTGCATGATCCAGGTGTTTATAGACTTTGCATTTCTAATACTTGGCGAACTTGTCATGTAGTTCAGCTCCTTACACATATGTGATCCAATCCTTTTTCATGGTGTGGTTGCTCGGTAGGTGCGGGCGGGCTTTGAGATTAGCCCGCCCGATGAGGTGATGGCTCAGGCTGCCGTCGGCTGTTTTGCCCGTTCCTTGCGGGCCTTGGCATCGGCTGCTTGCTGGTGTTGAATCCAGATGTCCGCCTGCTCAAGGAGCTTCGACATCGCCAGGAGGTCGTCCTGGTTGAGGCTGTCAGTCTCCTTCCACGCATCATCGCCCTGCTTGTAGCTGCGGGCGGGAATGACGCTGTACCAGTTGCCCTTCTCGCTGTGATTCCTCCAGATGGTGACTTGCAGGACGCCCATTCTGATTTTGTGCGCTGGGTTCGTCCAAGAGATAGCTGCCGCTGCGTGGCTTTAGCGCAAGCGACGCCTCAGCATTCCTGGAGGTATGCTGGCTCATCGCTGCCGCGGTGGCGGTTTCTGATCGAGATCAGCGCGCTGCGCGGGTCGCCGAGCTGGGGTGGGCTGGAGGGAGGGCTCCGTGCATAGGTTCATGAGCGTTGCGGAGACATTCAGATCCGCAAAAGTTGCGGTTTTGCCCTTCCAGCCTGGCGGCGCTCACGGCGCGGAGGCTGCTTCGATCCTGGGCGGGGCTGGGGTGGCGCACGCCGCTTGAGGTTCATTACCGTTGCACTTTGAACTAGATGTCGCCTGCCCGTCCAATGTTAATCAATCATTAACTATTCTGCATCATAGTCCTGACCAGGCGGTGTCTGCGGAGCATGGCACGGATTCCCAAGCTGCGGCGGCCCGAAGGCTTGCACGAGCGCTGAGAGTTAGGCCGTTGAGAGGCTCGCGTTGCGGGGTTATGTGCAGCAGTTCGTGGGCATGGCCGCTGGCGGAATAAAACGGATAAGGGTACATATGGGGGGTCGGTTAGGACGGATCATCATAATTGCGGCCTTGCTCACGGGCAGCACGATGTGCTGGGCCGCCCCTGCTCCGGTGGTGCCCGGCGGCGCCAATGCGGGCCGGGTCCTGGAAAACCCCACGCCCCTCCCGGAACCGACCCCCGCCGCACCCCCGGTCGTGGTAACGCCTCAAATAGGGGTGCCGGCGCCGCCGGGGGCGGAGGGGGCTCTTATTCTCGTCAAGAAAGTGATCGTCCAGGGTTCGACGGTTTACGGCAACCAAGAGCTGACGGACACCTTCTCGCCCTACCTGCATGAGCACATGACCGTGGGCAAGCTCTACGAAATGGTCGCTGCCCTCACTCGGCGCTACCACAAGGACGGCTATACGCTGTCCAGGGCCGCCGTGCCGCCGCAGGACCTGAGCGACGGGACGGTGCGCATCCGGGTGATTGAGGGCTACATCGATGTGGTGCAAACGCAAGGGGCGTACCGCAGTGCCGCCGCCGCGGACGAGATCATCGGCCGGATCAAAAGCTACCGGCCGCTGAACATGAAGAAACTGGAGCGCGACATGCTTCTGCTCAATGACCTGGCCGGCGTGACCGTGCGCGCGGTCCTGAAGGCCCCCGAGTCAACCCCCCAGCATGCGGCACCCCCGGGTGCTACCGACCTGCTGCTAGTTTTTCATGACGTCCCGGCGCCCGCCAGCGCAACTATCGACAATTACGGATCGCGCTATGCCGGGCCGTACCAGATGGAGCTTCAGGCGGGCGCCAACCATCTGGTGATGCCTTATCAGCAGACGCTGGTAAGCGGCACGACGGCGCTGCCGCAATCGCACGAACTCCAGGACGTACAGGTTTCGCATCGTGTGACGCTGGATGGGGAGGGGACGACCGCCACTTTGCAGGCCGGCTATGCCCATACGGAGCCCGGTTATCAGCTCGCCCCCAGCGAGATCATCAGCGACGCCTACAACTATGGCCTCACCGTGAGCCGCCCTTTGGTCCGGTCCAGGACGCAGAATCTCTACCTGGCGGGCGACATCGTCATCAAAGACATCACGACGGATTCACTCGACTCCCGCCTTTACCACGACAAGCTGACGATCGTAAGCGTGAGTGCCACCTGCGATCAGGCCGACCCGTGGGGCGGAGGCAATCTGGCGCAGTTGAAACTGAGCCAGGGTTTGAACGTGCTTGGCGCCACGAGGCCGGGGTCAGCCGACCTGTCGCGGGCAGACGGCCACAGCGATTTCACCCGGCTGGCCGCGACGCTGAGCCGGCTCCAGACGATTACCCAGGAATTCAGGCTCTACGCCGCGGCGACCGGCCAGTATAGCTGGTCTCCGCTTTTGTCTTCGGAGCAGTTCGGTTACGGCGGGCAACAGTTGGGCCGGGCATACGACCTGGCGGAATTCACGGGGGACGAGGGCGTTGCAGGGACGGTCGAACTGCGGTACTCCCTTCCCGTTCTCGTTCCAAACAGTACCTCCGAGCTGTTCAGTTTCTATGATGTAGGGCGGGTGTGGAACTATCACGACATGCAGAGCATGGAGGGGGGAGCGTCGGCCGGTGTCGGCCTCCGCTTCGCGTATGGCGGTCACGTTTCCGGCAACCTGACCCTGGCACAGCCCCTTACCCGCAAAGTCTCAGCGCCGGAGTACGGCAACGGCTATGCTCCCAGGGCATTGGTGTCAATCACGGTGAAGGATTAACGAAGACATGAACTATTACGGTTAGTCAATGGTTTGGGGTTGGTTTTATATGCGGTGGGTTTGGTGGCCATCTTCCTCACCCTTTTTGTTCTGGGCTCTTAACGAAGATTAAACCAATGCCGGGTATAATGGGAATCTGGTATGGCAGGGATGCACGGCGACGGGAAAAGGAGTTCTTCGGTAGTGATGCGCGGCGGCACGGCTCTATGGTTTCCGGGGCTGCTGCTGGGCACGCTGCTCGTCGGCCCGGTTTCCCCCGCGCATGCCAACCCGCAGGGCGGCCAGGTCGCGGCCGGCCAGGCGAGTATCACGCTCAGCGGCAACACGCTGGACATCAAACAGACTACCGATAAGGCAGTCATCGACTGGCGCAGCTTCAACATAGCTCCTGGCGAGCTGACCGCCTTTTCTCAGCCATCGGCCTCGTCGATGACGCTGAACCGGATCAACGACAGCGCCCCATCGCAGATACTTGGAACGCTGACAGCGAACGGCCATGTGGTTCTGGTCAATCCCAACGGGGTGTTCTTCGGCCCCAATTCAAGGGTTGACGTGTCGGGCCTGGTGGCCAGCACTTCGGGCATCAGCAACGCGGACTTCATGAATGGGAAGCTGAACTTCAGCCAGCCCGGCAGCCCGCAGGGGGCAATCATCAACCAGGGCACCATCACCGCGCAGGATGCCGGGCTGGTCGGGCTGGTGGCGCCATCCGTTGAGAACGATGGCGTCATCACCGCCAGGCTCGGGAAGGTGGCGCTGGCCTCGGGGGACAGCTTCACCGTTGACATGGCCGGCGACAACCTGATTCAGGTGGCCGTGACGGGCCCGGTGGCGCAACAACTCGCCAGCAACACCGGGCAGATCGTGGCGGACGGCGGCACGGTGATGCTGACGGCGGCGGCTGGGCGGCAACTCGTGGATGGCGTCGTGTCCAATAGCGGGGCCGTCGAGGCGAACAGCATTGGCAGCCAGAACGGACACATTGTGCTCTTCGCCGAGGGCAGCAACGCCGTACCGGGCAACGTCGTGGCGGACAAGGGTCAGGCGAGCGGCGACAGCACGGCGCTCAACAGCGGCATCCTGTCGGCGTCGGGCAATGGATCTGGTGAAAAGGGCGGGACGGTCGAGGTGTTGGGCGATCGGGTCGGCCTGCTTTCCGGCTCCTCCATTAATGCGTCGGGCAGCAGCGGCGGTGGCACGGTGCGGGTAGGGGGTGACTATCATGGCGGGGGAACGACCCCTACGGCTTCCCGGACTATCGTCCAGGAAAGCACAACGATCAGGGCAAATGCCCTGGATCATGGGGACGGGGGTAAGGTCACTGTCTGGTCCGATGACCGGACAGATTTCGCCGGCAGCATCGAGGCCAAAGGGGGGCCGAACGGGGGCAATGGCGGCTTCGTCGAGACATCGGGCAAGCAGCTGCTGCAGGCTACCGGCACGGTGGATGCTTCTGCCGCCAAAGGGCAGGCCGGCACCTGGCTGCTTGACCCCAACGACATCACCATCCAGGCCGCCGGCTCCGATACCAATGTCTCAGGCGACCCTAACTTCACCACCACCGATGACTCCTCCATCGTCACCACCGGCTCGATCGACGCCGACCTCAACGCCGGCACCTCCGTCACCATCACCACCGCCTCGTCAGGCGGCAACAGTCAGGCTGGCAACATCACGGTGGCCGACAACATCGCCAAGACGGCGGGCGGCGATGCCACGCTGACTTTTTCCGCTGCCTCCGACATTACCGTCAACAGCAACATCTCGATTTCCTCCACGTCCGGCAAGCTCAACACCGTCTTCGATGCCGACACCGCCGGCAACGGCGGTGCCATCGTGCTGAACCCCGGCTCCTCCATCACTACCAATGGCGGTAACATCACGATGGGGGGACAAGGCAGCCCGGCCACTTTGCCCGCCGTGGGTGATGCGGCTAATCCTGCTGGCATCAGCATAAACCCTTTGACGACGCTTAGTGCGGGTGGCGGCAATATCGTGATGCATGGCCAGGGCGGAACCGCGGCCGCAGCTAATAATATAGGCGTCCTGAACAGCGGTACGCTCCAGACCTCCGGCGACGGCAACATTGCCCTCACCGGCATTGGCGGCCACACCGCTGATACCGATTCCTACAATATGGGGGTAGCGAACGGCAATTACTGGACGCAAACCTTCGGCACCATTCAGGTCACCGGTGCGGGCAGCGGCTCGATTACCGTGACCGGCACGGGCAGCACCGGCGGTCGGGATGTGACAGGGGTGATGGACACCGGCTTGATTCAGACGGCCGGCTCAGGCAATATCGCCATCGCCGGGACCGGGGGCACCGGAAGAACCTATTACAATAATGGCATCGATCTCTATAGGAATTCCAGCATTAGCCCCGCCATGATCCAGGCCACCGGCACCGGTAGCATTACTCTCACCGGCACGGGCGGCGGCTCAACACTAGCGAGGAGGTTCGCGGGGGGCATCGTTGGTGGCCCCTATGCGATCCAGACCGCAGGCGGCAACATAACACTGACCGGCAATGTGCCGATTCCCGGCTGGGCGCACGCAGGGGTAACATTGAGCACTGGCACAATCCAGACCGCCGGCGCGGGCAATATTGCCATCACCGGCACCGGCGGCCCTACTACCGGCGGGGGATTTGCAATAGGTATCTTGAACGGCCTTGGCAACACGATTGAATCCAGCGGGTTTGGCAATATCAGCCTCACAGGCACGGGCGGCAGTGGTGCCAATAATAACTTATTAAGCGGTGGGTTTGGTTACAGTAATCAAGGCGTGGTGAACAGTGCGGCGGGTTTCGGCTATGGCCCCGGCATCATTAAGCCCGGCTCGGCCACGCTTACCATTACCGGCATCGGGGGCAGCGGTGCGGGCAGCGATAACACCGGCATCGTCCTCAACGGCGTGATTGGCGATGGGGGAACGACCGGCAACTCCATTCTCCGTGCCGACAGCATCAACATGAATGGCGGCACCATCCAAACTACTGGCAACGTGAGCTTCCAGCCCTACACCACCTCGACCACTATCGGTGTCGCCGGCGGGGCGGGCTCGCTTGGCCTCACCAGCGGCATTCTGAACGGCACCACCGCCGGCTCGATCACCATCGGCTCGGCTTCTGACACGGGCGCGATGGACGTGGGCGCCTATAGCTGGAACGCGCCGCTGACCTTGCTCAACGGCAGCGGCAGCATCGGTATCGATGGCGCGCAAACGATGGGTGGCCATACGTTCCTCGCCGACACCGCCTCCGGCAACATCACGCTGCGTTCCGGCGGCAGCATCGCCAGCTCGGCTGCCGGCACGGCGATCACCCTGGCGGCCAGCGGCGGCACCGTCGTCAATGACGGCGGGGGCGGAGCCTTGTCGGCGCCGGATGGCCGGTGGCTGGTCTACAGCAGCGCCCCGTTCAATGATGCGCTGGGGGGCCTGTCCGTTAACTTCAGACGCTACGGCTGCACCTATGGCAGCTATTGCCCCAGCTTCCCCGCGAACGGCAACAGCATGCTGTACAGTTCCTCGCTTCCCGATACGGTGAGCAAAGGTTTTTCAGATGTTGCTGCTCAGCTCGAAATCGGTCAGGCCCAATCAACTGCGGACAGCCAAGAGGACTATACCCGTCTCATCACTATGGACGTTCGCCTTGGGGCTGACCTGGCCTCCCCGTTCGTGCCTGGCAGCAAAGCACCTGCCAATGTTCCGCCGGAGTTGTGAAACAGTGCCGCACTGCCGGTATGTCCATGTCAGGCCGTGAGACGTTGGCGGTTCGTTGGGTTATGGTTTGCAATTCGGCCCGAGAGTTGGTCGAGGCCCTGGCGAAACATGGCTCTGTCGTGAGTAAGCGTCTTCTGTCGGCCGCCTAGTGGCTAGCGGCAGGTTGTGGTAGGTAGTCACTTGAGGGACGCGGCGAACGTGTCCACGTTCAACAAGATGGACATCTTCACGCATGATGGAAGCGACTAACGGCTCGGCAGGTGGAAGAGACAAGCAGGAGACGGCAAAGGAAACTCACCGGCTGTACAGCCTTGATTTGAAGCGACGGATCGTGGAAGAAACATTCGTGCCGGGGGAATCCGTTTCTATCGTGGCCCGGCGGCATAATGTGAACTCGAATCTGATATTCACGTGGCGGAAGCGGTATAGGGAGGGCACACTGGGCCCCAGCAAGCTTGCATCCAAGGCGACGGCATCAGCGGGCCAGAGCCTCATCCGAATAGGCGTGATTGATCCCAGTTCCGGGTTGCGTCCGACACAGCTGATTGTCGGCTCCCCCGCCCCGCCACCGTCGGCGCCTTCTGCCAAGGAAGCAGCCAGGCAGGAGAATAATGATACCGCTGTGCCAGACAGCATCGAGATCGAACTACCTAATCGGATCAAGCTGCGGGTTCCCACCAGCATCGGGCAGGCGGCGGTGGCGTCTTGCCCTCGGTAAGCTGCCGGAATTGCCAGACCATTGGGCAGCCGCCGATGCCGGCGCTGCCGATTGAGCGCGGTCGGCCAGGCCCGGCCTTGCTGGCGCACGTTCTCGTCTCGAAATATTGCGACCACCTGCCACTGCATCGACAGTCAGAAATCTTTGCCCGCGCGGGCGTGGAACTGGACCGCTCCACTCTCGCGGATTGGGTAGGCCGGATGGCCTTCCATCTCTCTCCTATCGCTGATTCCATTGCCCGCCATGTCAAGGAAGGACCGGCGCTGCATGCGGACGACACCCCGGTGCCAGTGCTTGATCCAGGCAGGGGCAAAACCAAGACGGGGCGACTATGGGTTGCGGTCCGTGATGAGCGGCCCTGGGGATCTGGCGTACCGCCCGCCGTGTTCTACCGTTACTCCGCAGATCGCAAGGCTGCGCAAGCCGAGGCATTGCTTGCCGGCTGCCGGGGATTCCTCCACGCTGACGCCTATTGCGGCTTCAAGGAACTCTATCGTCCCGACCCGCTGACGGGCAGCGTGCGGCTGGCCGAGGTAGCGTGCTGGAGCGCATCGGCGAGCTGTTCGCCATTGAAGACGGTATCAAGGGCCGGCCGCTGGAAGAACGGCGGGCTGTGCGTGCTGAACGCTCGGTGCCGCTGCTGGCACAGGTAAAGGCCCGGTTCGAGGCCACGCTCAACACGGTGAGTCGCAAGAGTTCTCTGGCCGACGCGCTGCGCTACTCTCTCGTCCGCTGGGATGCCCTCACTCGGTATACCACCGACGGCCGCCTCGACATCTCCAACAATGCTGCCGAGCGGGCCATGCGGCCTTTGGCAGTGGGCCGGAAGAACTGGATGTTTGCTGGGGCCGACAGTGGCGGTGAACGCGCTGCCGTCATGTACACGACCATCGAAACTGCCAAGCTGAACGGCCTCGATCCTGAAGCCTATCTCCGTATCCTCATCGCCCGGATCGCCGAGCACCCGGCAAAGCGTATCGATGAGCTGCTTCCCTGGAATATCAAGCTCTAACCAAGCGGTCTTCATCAGACGCTTACGGGGCCGCGGGCGAAAGCCATTTCTCTCCCTATCGTTGGGGAGCGGTCCCGGCGAGCGAAGGCGACGGAGGGCGCCGCCTGTCACGGGGCTTTCGCTCCGTAAGTTTCTCGGCATGGGATCGCTGATGCCAGCTCGCGTACTCCCGCTCGGCGACCTGGGCTACTTTTTCGATTTCCTCATCGCCGAGGGGCATGAAGCCATTCTGGCGGATCGCGTCGTTGTAGTGGCGAAGCAGCTCCCGGACCTGCTCAGCCGTCGGGTAAGTGACTCCGGGCGTTTCCCACATATGAACGCGAGCCGTGGCATCGTGCCCGAGGGCGACATCCACCGCTGTTCGTAGGGCCTTCAGCAGCTTTTTGATGTGGGACTCGTTGTCGATGCGTGCGATGATCTCATGCGTTGAATCGGTGAGGTCGCGAGTGCTGTACCCTGCGGCAATTACGAGCCGTTCGATTTCGTTGGCTGTTACAGGGTTGGTGAGGCGGGAGGGGCCGAAGCGTTCCAGGCCGGCCGCCAGGACGCGCAGTTTTTCAAGGGTGGGCAGGTGTTTGCCGTGACGCCAGATGGATAAGTCGGGTTGGGAAATCGGCGCCCCGCCGGGAACTACCTGCTGGTTGCACAGCGCTGCGAGCTGTATTGTGCTTATCTCCTGAGCGGCCAGTTTTTCCAGGATTGAGTTCAACGCATCGGAAAGGTCCCTATGATGGCGCCTGCGGACGAGTGGCATAGTCCCGGCCGCAATCCTGGCCTCGATATCGCGTATCTGTTCGTGGTCGAGGCCAGCGTAGTGGGCGAGCGCCAGCCGCTCGCGGTCACTCGGTATGACGCGGTTGCTGTCAAGAAGCTGTCGTAGCCGGGCTGGGTCGATGAATAGGTGGTCGCCGGAATCGTCCCGAACTTCCTCCCTTGCGATCTGCGATAGGCTTTTCCGGCCACCCTGCAAGTGAAAGGAGAGCAGCTTGGCCATCAGCTCGCTCCAAGCGGGACTCCCCCCAGCGAGAGGGGCTTCAGTCAGGCGGCTATAACGTGCCAGCACTTCCCGGTTCCATTCGCGGATGGAGTCGGGCGTCACCTCGATCAGCCCGGCGGCGGCGAACAGTGCAATACGCTGATCTCCGGCCGGGCGCTCTCCGTCTGCTGCCTGAATGCGGTTTGGGTCAAGGTGCAGGGCGTTGGTTGCCAGGAGGTCCTCGATGAAGGCGTATGACGGCTCTAAGTCAGCGCTTCGGTATTGCGAGATGGTACTTTCCGCTGGGGACCTTCTGCCGTGGGTGTTGAGCACCTGGGCAAGCTCACGGTATCCCAGGCCGTTGGCACGCATCAAGTCATCCAGGAGGGCGCCGAAGCTCGGGTAGGACTGCCAGCGGTCCATTACCTGATCGACTTGCTGGCGGATTTGCTCCGGCGAAGGGGATTGTTTCCTGGGCACACGATCTACATGCTTGTTGCCCTTCGATGGTAGCACAACTTGTCCGGCAAGTCACCAACACAATGACGACGGTGCCTGCCGGGAATCGCCCCTGCGGAGGGGAGCGCGGCCAGGATCGATGCATCTTTCAGGCTGCGGGGGATACCTTGGCGGCTTTTTCTCGGCGGCTGAACAGAGGCGTGCCCTTGCGCCCCAGGATCAGCGCGCCGCAGCCGGCAGCACATGGTTAGCGAAACTCTTTTGCGGCTGTTAACGAGCCGAGGAGGCGACTTGAAGCGCGGAGCGGTCAGGAAGGGAATACCCGGCATCAGACGGCGTCAGGCTTAGGACAAGATCACGTCTCTCGGCATGAGAAAATCCACGTGGCCTTTCCCCGGCTGATCCGGAAGTTCGGCTACGACCCGGCGGGGGTCTGCCGGGAACACAAGATCAAGCGGGAAAAGCCGCCGCGATCCCACTTCGCAATCGCCCGGATGCCATTTTGCGGTACCCAGCACTCGCCGGACACCGACGCCAGCATGGAGTTCTGGTGGCGGCAGTGAAACCTCGTCTATTACCGCGCTGGATACCAGAATCTCCACTGGGAAGGCCCGTTCGCCGAATACCTCGACACGCATTCCTCGGGCAAGCACATCGTGTTGCACGCGATCGAAGTTGCCGCCGTATGGGCGCTTACGGCGAGCTTTTCTGCGGAATTCCCTGCGATTCACCCTTGCCCCGCGCTTCCCGCGCTTGATGGGAGCAGGGGTGTCGGGCGTATGATGCTATGGAGGACGAGAAGATGGGACAAACGCTAAGGTGAGTCGAGGACGCAGCTTAACGCCGGCGCCTTGATTCTTCCCTCCCCCAAAACTACAGTCCGCAAGGGTCCAGGCGGACCACGAAGTCCCAGATATTGCTGAAAACGCGAAAAGCGACCCCAAGACCGCGCCGACAGTCTCGACGGTCGCCGGGTGTCCGCGGCGGACGCGGGAAAGACCCGGCCGTTCCGACCCGCTGGAGGGACCCCCCAACCACCGGCTAGAATCATGCGCACGGTGAATTTAGCAAAGGAGACGCCTATGCCGCCAATCCGGCCGCCAGGTGAACCCCGGCCCACGGCGATCAAGCGTTTGATGATGGACTTCCAAAGTCCGGACAAGGAGGCCAGCAGGCGGGCCTTCAAGGCGCTTGTCCGCCTCGGCTCGTCCATCCGAGAATTGCTCGGCTCACCCCAGTGCGACCCGCGGGGGGATGGTGCGTACAGCTACGACGACGTGGCAGCCGTCATTAACGAAGTGGGGCCATCCAATGCTAAGGTGCTCGCCGGTCTGGCCCAAGCTGTAGTTGGGGAAGGTAGCTCCATCCGGCTGTCGGCCATCCAGGTGTGCAAGCGCGTTAACCCACCGCACCAGCTCGTCCTGAATGCACTGGTCCAAGGGCTTTGCGACCGGAATGAGTACGTTCGCCGTGAGGCGGCTCGCGCCTTGGGCGAGCTGCGAGTTGCCGCGCCCTCCGTCCTAAAGGGTCTGGCTGCCGCTCTACGGGATTCAGATGCTACCGTCGTCTGCGAAGCGATGAGTGCGTTAGGGGACATAGGCGCGCCCTCTCCAGAAGTGTTGGCGGGCTTGGTGCATTTCCTCGGCGACGTAAACTCGTCCTCTTGTGGTTGGGCGCTTCTCGCGTTACAGAAGATCGGTGCCTTTGACCAGGCCGTGCATAATGCAGTCCGTCGGGTTGCAACCAGTACCTTTTCCTTCGCTGCGGAACAGCCAAGCGGATACGGTGACGATTACGAATACTATTGGCAGCGCTATCGTGATGCCGAGCGGCACCACAACGTGAACCGCCAGCTGGCCGTGGAGCTTCTCACGCAGACTCCGGTGGAGCGCATCGTACAGGAGGCTATGGCATCATCGGCGCGGCCACTCGTTCTCAGCGAGGACGACCAGCGAATCCTGACGTGGTTCAAAGACGTGGACCTGACAGAATACCTGACGCCGCTCCAGGTTTTTTGGTGCATTGGGCAGGCAGATCGTGCCGCCATCGAGTCAGAAGGTCCGGCTATTGGGTACAGCAAACTTGAAAGGACGATGAGGCAGCTTCGGCCGACCTACGCCGAAATCCGGCTCCCCACCAGCAACTCCTACATCCGCCAAGGCTGCCTCGATGTGGTTTATGCTCTATTGGACAAGGAGCCGTTTTACTCCAATGCCTGGACGGAAGACGAACGCGGAATGGAGTTTCGGGTCCCGTACATGCGAGGAGGCCGTGAGGAGGGACGGTGGACGCGAAGGGCACGGAAGGCGTTCCATTATGTGGACCGGTTCCTCTCTCTCAGGAAGTGTCTGCCAAAGACAAGCGCTAGCGGGAGGTAAGACGGAAGCTGCTTGACAATGACGCCGTAGTCTGCACATAGTTCGACCTGTCGATCACCATTTCTTTTCTGCCGATGGAACTAATACCCGAGGACAAGAGGCGATTACTGGAGAAAAGGCAAGCAGCATACGAGAACTTTCGAGCTGCCTATGAGTGTATCGACCTGGAGGCCGTCGAGTTCCCGAGCGACGCGCTCAGCGTAAAGCGATTACGCGAGACCTTCCATCCTGAATTCTTCGACAGGGGAATGCTCAGCGATGGCTGGAACAGTTACGGCTCTTTCTTCCTCCCCCTTGGGGATGAGAACCCTCTTCACCTGGTGCAATTGCACAACCTCCTTTCGGCTGAGCGGGCAGTGGCTGAGTATGCATATTTGAACGTGGTCGATCCCTATCCGAGCGAAACCTGCGACGACGAAATCCGCGAGTACGACCTCGAAGCCCGGAAGCATCTGGAAGAGCTTTACGTGGATTTCAGGTTGGCCGACAGTCCTGAGACCGCCCGGTTGCTGATCCGACACATCGAGGAACAGGGCGAACAGCAGGCAAAGGCTATCAAGAGCCGCGAGGGCCGCTCCCGCTAACCGGATCGCGCGCGCGGCACACAATCGACAATCCCGAAAAGACTGCCATTAATGGATGCAGACAGGGCGAAGGCCCGCCCCGCAACATTTTGTTTGTCGCGAACAGGGGAACGACCATGCATCTGCGATATTTTGAGCAAGCGCCAATCGCCGACGATTACCTGAAGGCGCTGCAACATGATGAGTCCCTCCGGGATTTCCGGCCGGTGCGGGCAGGCCAGGTGAAGCTGACGCCGGGCGGGCTGCTGGCGGCTGGCGATCAGACTTTCGAACTGGCAGGCGACGCTCTCGCCGATCTCGCCAAGCTGGCCCGGATTCCTGGACCCTACTTCGAGGAGATTGACCCCGAGCTGCGGGCGATCAATTTCAACCGGCGCCTGCCGCACTTCCTCGGGAGCGAGGAAGCCCTGGCCGTTACGATTTCAAAGGATAACGCAGTCCACCGGGTGGAGCGGCCGCGCTTCGGGCAGATCCCGGCATCCCTGGCGATAGAGGCCATCCTGGACGCGGCACCGGCGGCTAGCATTTCAAACGATATCCGGGTCATTGAGTATGAGCGTGACCGCCGTCTTGACGTGGCAGTGGTCGCCCCCGCGCTGGAAACGCAGCCCCGGCGCGACGACATCGTGTGCGGCGGAGTGCATCTGACCATCGAGGAGAGCGGTGCGGTGCAGGTCGGGCCGGAGAGCTTTCGGCTGGCCTGCCTCAATGGGGCTATGGCTCGTGTCTGTGCCGGCGGGCAGCACCGGCTGCGCCGGGGGATGGGAAGCGACAGCGAGCGCAAGTTCATTGCGTCACTGCGGGAATTCGGCCGGACCGCCTGGCAAGATTGGGAGCATGTCAGGAAGGGCCTAAAGGAACTGGCCCGCAAGCCCCTGGACCGGGGCGACATCGGCCATGTCATCCACGGCCTGCGGCAAAGCCCGTTCTTTATCTCCGGGCGGGCGGCCGGCCGTGTCGAGGAGCAGCTTCGCGGGCATGGCGGGGACTTGAACTTTTACGATCTGCACAACGCCATCACCTACGTCGGTACTCATGACAGCGACGTGCTGCCGCAGTACCGCTATCGCCTGCGGCTGGGGGCCGGTCAACTGGCGCGTGGCCGGGTGGGCGTGTGCAATGAGTGCCGCCGGTTGATGATTGGCGCCGAACCAAGCCTGAACTGAACAATCTGCCGACGGTATGGCCAGAGCTGAACCTGGCCAGCGGCCGTTCGGAGCAACAGCCTGAAACAGCCCGATGCGGGTGAAAATCCAAGCGCCGTTGGCGTCAGCGTGGGAAATACGCGCTGCTCGTCGGGAGCATCGCTGAAAGTCCGGGTCGCCAGACGGACTCCCCTGCGGCAGCACACGCTAACAGACCAGGAGAACGAGATTCAGATGGCTGCCGCCGCACCAGAAATCAAAGTCACCATATGAAGGCGAAAAACGCCGGGAGATTTCCATGCAACTGAGCCTGAAAGAAGTGCTGACCGAGAAGTGCTACATGCCTTCCCAGCCACGAACCAACCCCGATCCGGAGTATTGCCGGTCGCTGGGCGACAGCATGGCGGCCATCGGCCAGCAGGTGCCCATCATCGGCTACAGCGAGCCCGATCTGGACAAGTTCGCGGTAACGGATGGCGGCTGCCGGGTCATAGGGGCGAAGATGAGGGGCATCGCCAAGCTACTGGCGATGGACCTGGGAAAAGCGCCCACTCCGCTCGAAATGCAGATGGCCCAGGCCGCCATCGACATCCACAAACAGCATTTCCGGCTGATGGACCGTGCCCGGCTGTACCACTCAATCAAGGGGATGCGGGGCTGCACAGCGAAACAACTCGCCGAGGAGCTGGGAGTCAGCGACAGCCTGGTCGGCGATTACCTGTCGCTAATGAAGCTTCCTCCCGACGTGCAGGAGCTGGTCGATAGCGGGGCGCTGCATCTGTCGAAGGCAAGCCTCATTGCCCAGCAGGAGAGCGATCCGAACAGGCAGCGCGAACTCGCGGCGTTGGCGAAAGACATGTCGCGCAGCGAGCTGGCCGCCAGGGTCAAACTGGCCCGTCGAAATGAGCGGCCGGCGCCAGCGGTCCGGGTCAGCTCGATGCGGTGTCCATTGCCGTCGGGGACGACCGTCGTGGTGAAGGGGCAGGAACTCACGCTGGAAGATGCAATCCAGGCCCTGACAGACCTGCTCAAGGCAATGAAGAAGGCCAGCGAGGACGGGATCGATGGCTCGACCTTTTCCCGCATCTGTCGTGACAAGGCAAAGGCGGGGTGAGGCGATGGAACGTATCCGCCACGATGTCGCATGGAAGGTTTCCCTGCACATCCTCGAAGTCCTTTCGCCCCTGCTTCGCGACGAGGAGAAGCGCGACGCTTTCCGAGAGGTGTACGAACGCGTAAAGGCGGGGCTGCTCGCCTATGACCAGGAAACCAAGAACCTGTTCCGCAGGCTGAGACCACTGGGCAACTGAGGCAGAGTGATCGACCGGCACTCGGCATCCGGAATGAAAGGAATACAACCATGCATCCCACCACAGACGACCAGATTATTTCCCTGCTCATCATCGTCGCCGTCGCGGCCATCGTATTTTGGCGCCGCCGATGGCGCGGTTCGGGGACGGCATATGGAACCTCCAGGTGGCGCACCGAGCGCGAGCTTCGGAAAGCGGGAATGCTGGCCGGCGAGGGGCTGATTGTGGGTCGCACCTTTAAGGGCGCACTGATCCGCCTGCGGGATTTTTGCCACGTAATTATCTGCGGCAGCACGGGTTCTGGCAAAGGCGTCGGAGTTTTCATACCCAATCTGCTTGCTTGGTTCCGTACCTCGATTGTCTGCTTTGACACCAAAGGCGATCTCTACGAAACCACCGGAAGGCGGCGTGCCGCCAAGGGGCAGCGCGTCATCCGGCTGGCCCCGTTCGACGGCGGCGAGGATAGTTTTAACCCGCTAGACACGATACGCGCCGACAGTCCCAAGCTTGTCGATTCCGGTCGTGCGTTGGCGTCAGCACTGGTTGTACGGCAGGAGAACGAGCACGAGGCACACTGGAACGATAAGGCGGTCGAACTTATCCATGCGGTGTTGGTTCTGATCCTCCTCAAATTCTACCCGGAAGACCGGAACCTCAATTCGGTGCAGGAGATCATTTGCGACCGGCGATTGCTTCAGGCGTCGGTGAGGCAGCTGCAGCAGATTGGCGGCATCCCTGCCAGGCTTGGGAACAAGGTCGAGGGCTTCTTTGAGAGGGGAAGCGACGAGCTTACCAAAGAAGGCGTTGGCGTCATCAGCACCGCAACACGACACTTATCGTTCCTGGACTCCGACCTGGTAGCGAAGGCAGTAAGCAAGAGCACCTTCGATCCCGGCGAGTTCAGGAAGCCTGGCAGCACACTCTTCATCCAGATTGGCCCGGATCAGCTTGAGGCTCAGACCGGTTTGACGCGGTGCTGGACTACCGCTCTGGTTCGCGCAATCGGTGCCAGCGGCACCGAGCAGGATGGTGAAGTCCTGTTCCTTCTGGATGAAGCATCGGGTCTCAACGGGCTGCCCGCGGTTGAGGAAGCCCTGGTTCGGGGGCGCAGTGCCGGGATCAGGCTGGTACTGGGGTATCAATCCTTCAGTCAGATTACGGATGCTTTCAAAAATAAGCCCACCTTGCTCTTCGACAATTCCGCCACCCTGGTGCATCTCGGGGCTGCCAGCAGCTACGAGGGAGCGGACAGGCTGTCAAAAACCATCGGCGAATGGACCCAGGTGGTCGAGCAGTATGGCGAAAACGAATCACGCCCCCGCAACGGCTTCTCACAGCAGGGCGATCAGGGCAGCTATGGAACCTCCGTGACTTATTCGGAAACGGGAAGGCCGCTGCTACGCGCGGATGAGATTCTTCAGCAAAGCAACGACACGGTGATCATCCTTCAGCGCGGTGATTATCCCATCCTGGCGCAGCGTGTGAAGTGGTATCAGGACCCGGAGTTTAACCCGGCCGTTCGGAAGCAGGTCAATTCCACCCGGCCGCGGTGGCGTGATCTCATCACGCCTATCTGGCGGCAACCTTCACGGGCATCGGTGGTAGTGCGGCTGGTGGCGGCAGCGATTCTGGGCCTCATTCTGCTAGCAATGGCGAATCAAGCCCATCGGTAAATGGCAACACACAGGGACAAGGGAGGAGCGCACATGGCTCGGAAGATCGGTGAAGGACACGTAGCGGCAATGGCCCGGCTGGGCCTAAAGGAGCTGCGCAACGCCATCAACCCATCGCGTGAAAGTGTGGCCGATCAGGAAATCGGCATCTATGGGACGTTGACCCAGGGGGAGATCGCCGACGCGCGCGGCGGCCCCGGCAGTGGGCAGGAGCAAGAATCGCGGCGCAAGAATCTCAGCCTCGATGACCTCCGTGCCTATGCCAAAGAACTGTCGCAGGTAGAGGACCGTGGCAGGGAACAAGAAAGAGAGCAAGTTCAGGAACGTGAACGAGGCGGGCACGAATTGGAGTAGTGTCTGTCAACACAAACGCAACCCTTTTTGGAGGTGTTCGTCATGCAGCTTTTCGCAGAAGCGTCGGGGAGCAATACGGTCGGCACGATCATTGGCATCCTGCTCATGATGGTCGGGGTCCGGAAGATCTGCTCCTTTCTCAGTGGCAGTAAGACCGCCCGCAACACCGTGAAGCACGGCGGCCTGGCCATTCTTCGCAACCTGTTCAAATAAAGGAGCACCCATGTCGGGAAACTGGTTTATCGATCTGATGATTGGCGGCGGCCTTCTCATGTACTTCGTGGTTAAAGTGGTCGGCGCCGTCGATAGCGACGGCGAGATCAAGAAGACCACGAGCGAAGGCATCATCGCCTGCATCAATCGCCTGTTCAGGCTGTAACCCAAGGAGGCGGGGTGTGCCCAGCCCCGCCGCCTCTTACTCTGAAATGGAGGAGCGTCGTGGAAATCTTTGGACTTTTGTTCTTTATCCTGTTTGCCAACGTCTCTGCTGTGGTCGGTGCTGCGTACTACCACTTCGCATGGGGAGTGGGAAAGATGAAGCGCGAGCTGGCGGAAGCCAACGAAAGGATTGCCGCGATGGAAGCGGCAGGTAAGGACGCCGCGCAGAAGCTCAAGCGGGCAGAGTGATGGTGCGGGGCTCGCCCAACCCCGCTTCCTCTTACAAGAAAGGGAGGCATTTCATGGCGTTTATTGCGTTGATCCCTACGCTCATCGGCGTTGCGGCCATTGCCATCGGCGTTGCAATGGCGGTCCGTGAACAACGACAGAAGGAGCGGAAGATGGCTGAGCTGGAGGTGGCTCTGGCAGAGGCTAAGGGAAAGATCGCCGCGCAGGAAACGCACAGCGGCGCGGGCTAGCGGGTGCTCCCGTGGAGCGGAGCGGAGTAATCCGCGCGGGCGGGATACGCTCAGTCCCGCCCTTTTACTGGAGGAGACGTGATGAGTAGCAAACACGCAAAGTTCGCCGAGCAATTGTTGTCCGTGCGGCCGACTACCCGGAACCTGGTCACGAGCATGCTGACCGATAGTTGGCCGAACCATGCGGCCGTCGTCGATTTCGGTATCGACAGCCGGAAGCATTACGAGGCTTTATGCTTCCCAATCCGCGAAGCGGAGATCATGCCCAAGGTGCTGGATGCCGCCCTTGGCGATGGCCCGAAGCTCACGGCGTTGACGCGAGAAGCTGCCAGCAACCCGCACAAAGACGTGGAGTTCCACACGTCCTGGGATTTGATCCTTGGGCGGAACAGTTCAAGCCTGGCGGAGAGAATCGGGCTTGAAGAATTGCGCAACGACAAGGCCCATTCGCGCGCCTCGGACAGGGCAATGGTCCAGGAGAACGAGCGCGGTGGCTTGGAAATGTAACTGGAGATACGGCTGTCGATCAAGGAGCCGCCAATGTTGTTTGCAGACTTGTTGGATGTTACCTGGGCTGGGTGCTCTTCATGGCCGTCTTCTTTATCTGCGTCTGGCCGCAAGTCTTCAAGAGAACTGGCAGTGAAGCCCGTTTGCGAAAGCAAGTGGAGGGAATGATAAGGACTCCTTGGCCCTGGCCAAGATAGCGCGTGGCGTAATCGGCAATGGAAAGGTAGGTGTGCGATGTCACTCGCAGAACGGCGTGACAGGACTGAAAAACTGCATGAGGTCATGAGTCACCTCCGGCGGATCAAGGCCGGGGATTATCCGGCCATCGTGGGCAGCGGCGGCGACTACCGGATCGTCGAGCGGCCGTGGCAAGAGATCCCGGAGGCCAGCAAACTGGCGATTCTAAAGGATGCGGTTGACTGGTCGGGGATCACCAATCGCGATCAAGCGCATATCCTGCTGTTGGAAATTGACATTGGCAAGATTCCTGACGCGGAGCGGAATCGCCTCATTGAGATGGCGCAGGACAAGCTGAGCCTGAAGGACCTCCGGGAAGCAACCGTGGGCATGAGCGACAGGGAGCGAGTCCAGGATCATGATAGGGGAATGGAAAGGTAAGGGCTGCCATGAGTCTGGAAGAACGTCTCGATAGACTGGAAAAACTGCTCCTCGTCCTGGTTGAGCGCCAGCAGGTGCGTGAATGGTACTCCGTCGAGGAATTCGCCCGCATTGTGGGGCGAGCACCCTTCACTGTGCGCCAATGGGCGAATACCGGACGAATTGTGGCATCCAAGAAGGAGAGCGGCCGCGGCGCTCATGCCTCGTGGGCGATTTCGCACCAAGAGCTTCTCCGCTTCCAGCGCGAGGGGCTGCTTCCTGTTCGGCGTCCTGCATGAACTGCTGGGCTAAGCGGGGCTAAGCGGGAATGCCGCGCGGCACGAGTGAACTGGGCCAGGAGCGACAACCATGCCACAGGAACGGGAGCCGCAGGTCGCCGGAAGCTGGCTTGAGAAAAGGCTGGCTGCCTTGGATGCGCTTTACCACAAATTCGGGCGGGAAGGGTTGAAGGATCATTCCCTTGCCGATGTACGGCTGCTGCTGTCGTCGAAGGAGCTTCAGCTCAGGAATGCGGCCAAGGGCCGCGACCTGGGCGAGGATCAGAAGGCGGCGAACCGGCAGTTAGAGCTTGAAATCAAAGACCTGGCGGCATTCGTGAAGGGCCAGATTGCCGGCCTGAGTCTTTCCGATCTTCGTTCCTTCCGGCAGCCCGATCATCAACGCCAGAACGAGCCACAGAAGCGACGGGACTTTGACCTGGAGAGGTAGCGGATGGCTCCCCGTGTAGCGGGCCGCCTTTCCCGGTGATTCCCAGGTATCAGGGTTTCTGGAAAGGACAGAGCAATGGCAAGGGGAAAGCAGCGCGTTGAGGCGCTTGAACGGCAGTTGCTCCGCGACATCCAGAAGCTGACCAGCCGCCGGTTTGTCTATGAGGATGGCTGGTGCGGCATGGTCCCGTTCCACCGCAAGCTTACCGAGTTGCAGACCGGCCCGCCTGTCCCTTTTGCCGAGCTTACCTGGCGTGAACAGGCGGATGTGCTGCGCTCATTCATCCACTGGGAGCACTATCCTGAGAGAGCTTGGGATGATGACTACCGAATTCAGGAAAACATCGCCGCCGGCAAGCGGCCGGAACAATGGCTTGAGGGCACGTCGCTACAGGATTCCTTCCGGCTGCTTGCCGAGGGCAAGACGCCTCCACTGCCGCAGAAATACCCTGAGATAACGCAGCAAGATTTGGCCCAACTCCGAGATGCCCTGGTGAAGGCAGAGGCGGATCAATCTCCGGCAACAACAGGGAATGAGAAGCTGTCGTTGCAAGATTTGCGGCGCGGATCGCACGAGCAGGAGAGTCGCGGGAAGGCCAGAGAGGTAAGCCGCGACAAAGACATGGAAAGATAGAGTAGATCAGTGTGCGGGAGCCGGGATGATCTTGAGGCGGCGGTTTCGGCTGTAGCGGTATACGGAGAAGTCCCGTTGGTCCAGCGTGAAAACGGTGTGTATGCCTTCCCGCTCGGCCAGGTAAACCAGCATGGCGTCGGCCAGGTCGGGTTCGATCTTGGGATAGCGGCAGAGGAAAGCCTTGAGCCAGGGCATTGCGGCTTCATCGGCCGGCAGCAGAGACAAGAGACCGCTTTCAAAAGCCCGGAACAGTCCTTCGACGGCTCGGGCGTCACGGCGCAGCAGCCATTGGGCTTCGGTCACGACTGGCCAGCAGGTCAACAGAGGCGGACGCAGGCCCGCGAGTTCTTCTACACAACGCTGGTGGTGTTGATCGGCCTCGGACAGAATGGCAACGATGGGGCCGGTGTCGATCAGGGTACGTTGGCGCTTCACCGGCCGAAGCCCTCGAAGTGCTGGCGGTTCGTGCTGAGATCGGGGGGCAACTGCTTGGCGCAGCCAATGAGGCGATGCCGGCGGGCCAGTTCCAGGCAACTCTCTGGCCGCGGGCGTTTTCGGAAGTAGTCGCGTAGCGCTTCCCGCACCACGTCGGATTCGTTCTTGCCAGTGGCCTGCACTTCTTCGTCCAGCCGCTGCTGCGTGTCGCTATCGAGCCGCACACTGATGCGGGGATCGGGTTTGTCATTCATCTTCTCATCTCCTGCTCTGTTGTCTGACACTTTACCTGAAATGTCGGACAAAGTCCAGCGCTTCCGGTGAAGCCTTTGGGCCGCAATCCGGCCATAGGCACCCTTCACGGCCAGGCTTCAGGCGAAAACGCCTATCACCGCCTGCTGCTTGACATCCGGGAACAGGTGGCGGTAGCGGCGGCGTTGCTCCTCGGTCGAGTGGCCCACCAAGTCGTCGATGATCCGCTGGTCCACTCCCTTGCTGGCCAGGGCCGAGATGAATGAGTGCCGGAAGACGTGCCAGCCTTTCAGCACCGACCACTTCGAGACGCGCAGGCCCCGCTGGAAGTAGTTGTGGGCTTCGCGCGGCGTGATCGGCTTGCCATCCATCTTGCAGAACAGCGTCTTGCCTTTTCCCCGCTTCTTCATCCAGTCGGCCAGCACTTCCTTTAGGAAGGGCGTCAGCGGCACGCGGCGGGTGGTCAGCTTGGTCTTGTCGCGTTTCTTTTCGCGGATGGTGACGACTTCCCCGGCCAGGTCCACGTCGGAAGGCAGTACCCGCACGATTTCCGACCGCCGTGCCCCGGTGTGGGCAGCGAAGACAAACATCGGGTAGACCCAGGGGCTGACCGGCCGGGCCTTCACCCACTCCAGCAGCTCGGTGATTTCGCCGGGCCGGAGATAGACGCAATCCCAGACGTTCTCGGGATCGTCGCCCGCCGAGATGCGTGCCTCCGCTTCATCCCAGGTCATGAACGGCAGGCTTTCCTCGATCTTGGCGAAGTCCAGCCCGGTGCCGGGGAACTCTTCGGCCAGGCCCAGGTGGCGCCGTGCCCAGTTCCAGGCGGTACGCAGGCTGATGATTTCCTTGCGGATGGTAGCGGCGGAGGGGTGGCGTTTTGGCTTATCGGGCGGCTCGATCTTCGGGGGCCGGGGCTTCTTGAAGTTTCGCTTCGGCTTGGCTTTGGCGAGCTTCTCCCGGCGCTTGCGGCGGTAGACATTCGGGTCGATCCATTCCTCCGATCGCTTGTCCACGTATTTCTGAAGGTCGGGCCGCATCAGCGTCGGAATGATGCGCCGCTGGCCTAGGATGCGGGTAAGATGGTCGAAGTGCAGGCGGATGCCGTCGAGCGTCGTCTGCTCCAGCTTCTTCTCCTGCGACTTGAAGTAGGCGTCCCGCAGATCGCCCAGGGTGAGTTCCTTTTTCGCGGTCGAGGTTGCAGCAACGTGCTCTGGTGGCTTGCCGCGATGGAACATGAAATCCTCGATGCTGCATCCCGATGGGATGTCGATGAGATTCCGCTTGAGCAGCCGCAGCAACTCCTCGGTCGATGCCTTGTGGACGGCGGCATCAGCGGCGGACACTTCGCCGATGGTGAAGGCATATCGCCCTTCCTTGTATCGGAACACGATGCGCCAGCTGCCGTTTCGGGATTCGAGCCAGGCCATACGCCACCTGTGGTTTGGGGGCAATTTGGGGGCAATATTGGTCAACCTGAACGCAACGCCACTGCATTGCATTCTACGCGGATCGCACAGAAAATCAATGGAAATCAAGGATTTGCGGCGTGTTTTCTATGCCGACGAAATGTCTCCGAACGCTATGAGTCCTGGACTGTCGATCCGGTGGTTGCGGGTTCGAGTCCCGTCGCCCTCGCTAAACAGAAGTAGCCGCAAGCAAAAGACTTGCGGCTACTGTCATTTCAGGGATATGGCGAGTGGTAAATCGGTTTGGGGGCAATTTGGCAACACCCGACGGCTGGCGTTGCGGCCGCATTGCTGGGGCTACCGCCGGCACTTTTTTTGATCGATAGCGCTTCGCAGTTGCCTTTCCGGCAACCTCCCCGATCCGTATGATGGCCAAGTCACCGGAAGTTCGACTCCTCCCATGACGGCGGGCTCGCTTTCGAGGTGAGCTGACAGCGGCCGGAAATCCCCGAAGCGCCGGTGACGCGGGGAACCGGGAGACACGGCCCGCAGCAATGCGGGTGACGGTATCGCGGGAGGCTGCCTTTGCTGGCGCTACGCGCCAGAGAAAGGAGCCTTCCCATGTCCGCTTCCGATCCCGTCATCGACATTCAGCTTTCGAGTGGTCTGCTGCTGCGCGACGCGGTGGCCATGCTCAGGACCAAGTTTGGCCAGTGGCCCTGGGGTCGCTTTGACGGCATTCCTCTCGCCGATCCGCACGTCATTTCGGACGCAGATGTCGAGGCGTCATTCAGGGGTGCCCGCGCCAGGTCGAACGTCAACCGCAGCGCCTACAAGGCGGCCTTCCGCAAACGCCAGGCGGAAATCTCCGGTCTCCTTCGCGCCATCCCGGCCGACGTAAGCCTCGAAGACGCCGACCTGAGCCAGCTCCGTTCCCCAATCGTCCGGCTATATGACTGCCCCGCCCGAATTGCAGTTCCTTTTCGTAGGCGTAGTCGATGCCGCGGTTAAACAACTCGTTGGCGATGATGACTTCGGATTTCGACATCACCAGTTCGCCGCGCTTGGTCCGGTGGATATGCTTGCCATCGTAGCGGCGTTCCTTGACGATGACCGGACGGTGAGTGCATAGGCAAGTTCCAGCGGGGCTTCGCCTTCCTCGCCGAAATCGCGCTTGGTGAAGCCGTAGGTGTATCTGGGCTGGGAATTGAACTCGACTTCCAGCTTCCAGGGCAGCCCCTTGTACTTGGCCTGCGGGCCTTTGAACTGGCCCACGGCGATGCCGATTTCTCCGTTGGCAAGGTATTTCGCGCACCCCTCTTCCGGGTAGATTTCCCACCACCGCCGCCGATTGCGCACGTTGATGACCTTGTCGCCGTAGACGATTTCCTCGGGGCCGAGCGGCTCAGGCGTCTTGCGGTAGCGGTTGCGCGACCACTCGACGGATTTGGCGCGGATGAGGCGACGAATGAGGAGGTTTAGTCCGATCACGCCGTGTGGCATGGGCTTCACCGGACTCAGGATCTGCCAGTTTTCCGCGGCATTGCCGCCCCCGCCCTTGTCCCAGGTCCGGTTGAAATAGCAGTTGCCTTTGGATTCGGTGCCGCCGAGGCTCTTGTCAAAAGCGATCACGTCGTCGGGGGACGACAGCTTCAGCTCTGTCTGAAGCACCTGTTGCAGCAAGGCGTGGCACTCGTCGGCCGTGTTCCACGACAGGAGCTGAATGCGATCTTTCGAACCGAATGTCGTCAGCTCGTCGAAAATGCCTTCCTCGCCGGGTCCCGGATCGGTGCCGGCGAACCAGGCGGCCAGGCGTGTGTCGGGGGCAGACGGGTCCTGCCGCCAGTTGAACGTCAATTCGGCGTAGCCCTTGCCTACCTTGGGGAACAGCGATTCGATGCGGTCCGGCTGGAGGTGGCGGACAATATCCGCGAATGGGCGGCCGGCGCCGATCGGCGGAAGCTGGCGGTGGTCGCCAACGAGAATGATACGCTTGGCTCCGCCGACCGCCTCCAGTAGCGCGGCAAGCATCTCTTCGGTCATCATCGAGGTCTCGTCGATAATCACCGTGTCCAGGATTTTGCCTTTCGGGGCACCCGGTCCGAGCATGCGGTATTGGCCGGTCTCGGGAACGTAGCGGTCCGATTCCATTAGGTAGCCAGCGACCGTTTGGCCGGTCAGGTTCAGGTTTTTCTTTTTCGCAGCCTGTTCCATGCGGACGCGGGCCTTGCCGGTGGGCGCAAGCAGCAGCACGCCGCCGGCGGCGATGGCCTCATTCCCGCACAGCACCGCCAGGAGCGTGGTTTTCCCGGTGCCGGCGGAACCGATGAGAACGGAGAACCTCGATTCGGCCAGAACCTTGAGCGCCGCCGCTTTCGTCGGTGCGCGACCGCGCTTCGCGCTCGTCGCCCGGCTTTAGGGGGCCAAGGGCGCTCGGCTCGGCGAGTAACGCCAGCCAGTCGGCGTTGACGGTGTGCGGCTTGCCGTTTACGCGCTTCGTGACTTCGGCGCGGATAAGCCTGGAGCAGGCCGCGAGTCGGGATAGCTGAAACGCCGGCTTCGCGTCTGCCAGCGGCACGGCTTCGATTTCCGGGGAAAAGCCCTTCTCGGCCACCGCCATCAGGTCGCCGGTCACCGGGCATTCGGGCCGGTACTCCATTCCGCGAATGCTCGTGATCACGTCGGCGCGCGGCAGCAGCGTGTCGCCGTTTGCGGCGCTATCCTCAAGTGTCTGGATCGTCCAGGCGCGGATGCGCCGGACATCGGTAGCGGTGGCGACGCGCGAGGGCTCGGGCAAGGGGTGCTTGTCGCGGATGGCGGGCATGGGAAACAGGCCGCGGTCGATGGTGGCGACGCTGATCGGCTGCACCGTCGTTCGGGTAATCTCGAACAGGCGTACGGATTGGCGAGAATCGCGGTGTCAGTGCATTCGATGCCGGCGGCCCGCCGCTCTTCCTCGACAAAGACCAGCGTCGCGTCATCGGGCGTGATTTCAAAGCGGCTTACCAGCTTCAGCAACGCGCGGCGCTCGTCCGGCATGTGCTTCCAGACCTGCTGGTGTTCCTTGCCGACGAAACCCCAGGCGGATTCGGAAAGCACCGATTTCGGGTCGCGGAACATCTTGTCCACTACCGGCCACGGATCCTCGTTCTCGCCGATATGCCTCGCCAGATCATATGCGAGCAGGACGCCGAATTCGATGCCGAGCGCCGTCAAGGCCGCTCCCAATCCTGGACATGGCCCGCGCGCAGCTTCCACAGGCGGCCCAGTTCGGTGTCTATCCATTTCTGGTAGCGGTCCCACGGGCCGGTAAGAATCGTAGCCGCTTCGCGCAGCGCGGCGGCGCAAGAAAGCAGCGCGCCGATGGCACCGTCATGCGTGACATGCTCGCTGACGTAAGAGAATTCCTGCCGGCGGTCGTCGGGGGCGAACACGACCACCTTGGCCGGGTCGAAATCCGGGTTTTGTTCGGCATAGGCGAGCGCCTGCCGATAGGGAGCAGGAAGCCGTCGTTGAATCCGTCGTTGCCATCGGGACGGATCGAATGCTGAATGATCCGCTCCCAAAGCAAGGCCCGCAGCGGCGCCGCGCTTTCCGGACAGGCGTACTTGTACTCGTGATTGCCGCCGACGTGATTCACGCGGCCGACACCGACGATCACGCGGCGCGAGTCCTCGGCCAGAGGGGTCCGCTTGGCGTAAAAGAAGCAGAGCGAGTCCTGGGGCTTGACATGCCCGAAGAAGGTATCGAGCAGGGCAAGGTGATTGTCGCGTTGCTGCACCCACGTCGTGTTGAACTTGAGAGTCGGTTCGCGTGCCTCGTCGAGATCGAGGTTGTAGCAGTCGCGAAAATCCGGCGCATTGGGGGTTCTGGGATTCACCCACCGTTCCGGCCGCTGCATCCAGCGAAACGGAATCGCATCGGCCGAGTATCTCGGCTGGCGGAATAGCGTTGGCCGGAAATGACCGTGCGTTTCGGTGGATGTCTCCGTATAGGGATGGTTCTTGGTGCGGCAGATTTCAAAGGGTGCCATAAAGAAGCCGCGCTCGTTCATGCAGCACGGGCGCTGGTCTTCGGCCAAGACTTCAAGCAACTTGCCACGGTTCGCCATCTCCTGCGTATCGTCGCGCTTGGGGCCGATGCCCTTAAGCACCAGACACGACATGTTCCCGGCGGGGTTAGCGCATACAGTGCCGTCCCAACCGTTATCATGCCAGGGAACGCGAATCGAGATGTGGCGAAGGGGGAGCATTGTCTTATCCTCGATGTAGTCAGGTCGATGACCGATTCTCATCTGTGGAGCGTGGTGTCGCTAGAACAGCGATGGCTCCTTTTTCCGCAGCAGCCCCATGCCTTCGAGCCGAATCCGCATGGCTTCTGCGGAAACCTGGAACTTGTCCGCCAGCGGCCGGCTGCAATGCTCCAGCACCATGTCGTCAGTAGCAGCGTCGCTGGCCTTGAAGCTGCCGCGCCGTAACACTTCGGCAGTCAGAATCTGCCGACGCACGTCGGCCAGGTCGGTCAGGGTGATGGCCTCCATGTTTCCTCGCCATTCGACCCATGACTGCTTCACTAGGTCGCGCGGCATCAGCAGGTTTGCGGCGAATTGGTCAGCCTGCCACTCGACTGGCTTCTTCTTCTCGCTGGACCGGCAAACGTAATCGGGCTTCTGTTCCTGGTCGGCGAACAGCCCCGGTTGATCCAGGCGGCGCAGGTACAGGCTCCGATGCAGCCGCCAATGGCCGGCCTTGTGTGCAAGCGTGAAGTGGTAGCGGCCGCGCTTGGCAGGATGGCGGTGCGGGTCAAGGCTCTGGTCAATCCCCACACGCTGCGACCGGAACCAAATCGCCCCATGCACATCGCCGAACCCGAAGATTTGCTGTAAGTCCATGATTTCGAGCGTTAGCTTCAAATGCAGCTCGACGATCTCATCAATGGGAACCGGGGGCGCGGTCACTTCCCCGTGCTCCCTGCCGTACTCGGCCAGCACCAGGGCAGCCTCGCTCTCGATTACTTCCTTTTTGAGGAAGGGCACTTCGCTGCTCATGCTGTCGTCCTCCGCCTCGTTCAGCTGCCCCGTTCCTTCAATCTCCTCGCCTGTTCCCTAAGCTTCCGCAATTGGTCAGCGGTGAGACCGCTCGCCTCCCGCAACAGTTCGGATATTTCGGTCGGCTGCTCCTGGATAATCTTGGGTAAGTCCTCGGGCACACGGCCTGCCAGTGCAATCCACTCGTCGGCGTTCTCCTCCAAGAGTTCCGCCATGCGCTTTACGCGGTCGGCCGTTGGTGGCTGGACGTTTCCTTGCTCCACTTGCGAGAGATACGTCGGGCTGACACCGACGGCCTCGGCGAACTTGCGTAGGCTGAACCCCTTCTCCAAGCGCTTGTCCCGCAGCAAGCGTCCAAATGAATCGTGCTTTGCAGGCATGTGTTATTGCTCACTCGATGGTAAATGATCCATCCAGTCCAAGATCGCTCAGGACCTGGCGGAGATCGGACTTCACCTCGTTGCTGCCGGTGCCCTCGAACGTCGCGCTCAGATCGACCGTGATCTTGAGACCCTCGCCAGATCGCAGCTTTGGCAGGATGCGGGTGCCAAAGCGGTTCCACAATTCCGCTGGGATGGTTCCCGCAACCCGAATCGGCGCCTTGGTCGGGATCGGCGGTCCAGGCTCCGCGCCCGGTTGCGTCGGCTCCGCAGGCAGACCTGGCTGCGGCTCCGGGGGTTTCGGTTCAGGCGCGGGGCCGGCTCCGCCGGGTTCGGCAGCGGGCTTTTGCTTGAGTTCTTCGGCCTTGGCCTTCTTGAACAGCACCACTCCCGGCTCGAAGGCGACTTCATCGGCCGGAACGATCTCCTGATACCACAGGCGCTCGTAAGTGCCGTCAGGCTTCGCCCCCGAGCCGAGACCGAAGTCGCCACGACCGACAAACTCGACAAGCTTCGTTTTCAAGACGCCATCGGGGTCGAGGAGCCGCGTCAACGCGCCGTTAAGGAAGCTCTGCCGCAGGCTGGTCAGCGGCCAGGCCCCGGAATCCTTGAACGCCGGGGGCCAGTTGCGGTCGATGTAGCCCGCGCCTACCGACTCGTTGAGCAATGCCTCCGCCTTGAGGGCGGCGATGACGCGCCCGCCCAGGGTTTCGGTGGAACTGGAATGCCCAGCCCCCAGGTCGATGACCTTGAGGCCGCTCGGATCGGTGCTGTCGGCCAAGACCACGAAGCGGTAGCCGCCCCAGACTTCATCCTTGGCATCCTCCTCGGCATCCGCGACCTTGGCTTGGATTTCCTGATGGTCGGCCTTCTCGTAGTCCGCTCCCAACACGCCGTCGCGGACCTCGCACTGGACGCGCCGCCAGGCCAGGAGCATTTCCACCTTGTCACGCAGGTCGCGGCCCGGCTTGCGCACGCACCAGACCAGCGCCCCCGGATAGAGACGGGAGGATTTCCCTCGGTTCCTGGTCCACTCGGCGATCATTTCCCTCACCCCAACCCTCTCCCCGTGGGAGAGGACAGGGTGAGGGCTGCCCCCGTCCCATTCGCAGGCCGGATCGAGGACCACCAACGTCAAGCGCGGCGAATCCGGCACGGCACTGCTGTCCGTGGGGAACAGCTCGACCGGGATACTGGCTCCCCGTTTGAACTCCTCCTTGACCAGATGGCGAAGCGCCGGCTTGATTTCCTGCTCCTCATCTAGCGATGCCCGTCGGTCATGGACTGCTTTGTCGATCTTGGCTTTGTGATAGACCTTGTAGCCGTCGGACCCGACGGGCTGGATGAAGAACGCCTTGTTCACCAGCGCCACGGCCGCGTTGTCCACACTGGTCGTGTCAATCTCCGGCTCGCCCAGGGCAAAGCGTAGTTCAGGCAGGTGCGCCACTTTATCGACCTGGCCACCAGAGGACTCGAACAGAATCGTCGTGCCCACGCGGCGATGGATGTCGCGCAGCACACCCTTGGTGTCGGCGTCGAGGGTCCGGGCGTGAGACCGCTCGCCGGCAATGTCGGTTTCGATGGCAGTGAGTAGGCGGGTTTCGCCGAGTTGCCCCAACACGACGCTTCGGAACTCGGGGACGTGGAGCGGGGCGGAGCCGAGCGTGATGAGCGGTTCGCGCCGTGCCTGGGTAAAGCCATCCCGGTAGGCCCACGAAATCCACTGCGCCAGCATGGCGAGCGTACCGCGGGTCTGCTGGTATTGCGGCAGGGATTGCCATTTGCGCTGAAAGACGGAGAGCGTCGCCGGGTGAAAGGGATAGCACGCCTCAAAGCGGGCTTGCAGGAACTCGCGGGCTTTTTTTCCCTCACCCCCAACCCCTCTCCCACTGGGAGAGAGGCGAGGGATGAGGGTGTCCACAGCCGTCCACTCGGGCGGGAGTTGCGCCCGGCGCTCGAAGCACCAGTCGGCGTAGGCCTTGGCCACGTTCTTGCGCGTCCGCTCCGACCCCAGATCCTCAA